>SKEX01000018.1_pt1 | contig 245626 bp, 220 predicted proteins | sample 4841451 | NCBI WGS metagenome assembly SKEX01 (sample SAMN11008798, study PRJNA524170) | human gut metagenome | isolation source: fecal sample from pouch patient p38, | place: Israel: Tel-Aviv | reverse complement strand
AACACCCAGTGTGGTGGCGATAGCGAGAAGGATACACCTGTTCCCATGCCGAACACAGAAGTTAAGCTTCTTAGCGCCGATTGTAGTGAAGGGTTTCCCTTTGTGAGAGTAGGACGTCGCCACGCGAATTGTTGTTTTTGGAGGTTTAGCTCAGCTGGGAGAGCACCTGCCTTACAAGCAGGGGGTCAGCGGTTCGATCCCGTTAACCTCCATTTTTTGAGCCGTTAGCTCAGTTGGTAGAGCATCTGACTTTTAATCAGAGGGTCACAGGTTCGAGCCCTGTACGGCTCATATTCATATTTCATTTGCGGGTGTGGCGGAATTGGCAGACGCACTAGATTTAGGATCTAGCGCCGCAAGGCGTGGGGGTTCAAGTCCCTTCACCCGCATATTTAGCCGGCTTAGCTCAGTTGGTAGAGCATCTGATTTGTAATCAGAGGGTCGAGGGTTCAAGTCCTTTAGCCGGCACCATTTTGCGGAAATAGCTCAGTGGTAGAGCACCACCTTGCCAAGGTGGGGGTCGCGGGTTCGAACCCCGTTTTCCGCTTAGCCAATTCATTACGCCGGGGTGGCGGAACTGGCAGACGCACAGGACTTAAAATCCTGCGGTGAGTGATCACCGTACCGGTTCGATTCCGGTCCTCGGCATTGTTTTATATTTAGCACCCATAGCTCAACTGGATAGAGTGTTTGACTACGAATCAAAAGGTTAGGGGTTCGACTCCCTTTGGGTGCATAGTTGAGTGATTGACTAAGTTTTAAAAAGGTGCACGTGAGTTTCTTTTTAATTCGATAGTCTTTTTTTATTACTTTAACTTCATAGCCCGGGAAGTAGCTCAGCTTGGTAGAGCACTTGGTTTGGGACCAAGGGGTCGCAGGTTCGAATCCTGTCTTCCCGATTGTGAAAAACAGTACTGATCATCAGTACTGTTTTTTTGTTTTGTTTAAAATTTAAGTATCGAAGTAGGTGTATTTTTTTGTGATGTGTAATTCTTATCGAAATTGCGACTAAAAATACAGGAATAAAGGACATTGAGGATATATTCGATGGCTAGTTGAGAGGAAAAGGTCGAGACTTTGAAATCGGCATGTTCAACGTTAGGAATGGGCAAAATCACTGTAGCGTATTTAGCTAATTGGCTGTTCAAGTCTGAAGTAATGGCAATAATCGGGGTGCCTCCTTCTGCAAAAATCCGTGCTTCATTTACGATTTCTGCAGTGTTACCACTGTAAGAGACGAGGATGGCTACGTCATTTTTGGTGGCATTGATGGCTAAATAAAATTGTTCAGCTTGATAAGGGATTAAATGGATAAATAGCTGAATGCGTAATAACTTTGTTTGAAAATCCGTTAAGCGAATGTAGGAGTTACTGACGCCTACTGCTAAAATATTTTCAGCGGTTAAAAGTAAATCAATGCTTTTATTTAACATGGCCTCGGTTAATAACTGTTGAGTGGATTGAACGGTTTCAGTCGTTAACTGCGCAATTTTCTTGGCAATTAGTAAATCAGAATCTTGCGCTAAAAAAGGCATATTGGCATCAACATTCCGGATTGCTTGGTAGTGAATTTCTAAGTCGCGGGACAAGCGGATTTTAAATTCTTTGAAACCGCTAGTTTCTGTTTTTTTACACAAACGAACAATCGTGGAAGTTGAAGAGTTGGTGGCTTCTGCTAGTTCATAAATCGACATATGCAGGACTCGTTCAGTATGAGATAAAATAAAATCAATAATTAGCCCTTCGTTATATGTATAGCGTTCTTTTTGTTCTAAACATTCGATTAGATTCAATGGGTTCACCTCTCTGTGGTACTTTGTTTCGCTTTCAGTATACCTTAAGCGTATGAATTATGAAACATAGTTACAGAATCAGTTAGTCGTATTTACATCAGAAAGCGGTTTCTTTATGATGAGGATATCACAAAGGATTAAGGAGAGAAGTGAAATGGATAAGTTAACAAACTGGGTGGAGCAAGCCGTAGTGCCTAAAGTTTCAAGGATTACAAGTTTACGTTATTTTCAAGCCTTAAGAAATGGTTTTTTTGCAATTATGCCGTTAACAATTATTGGATCGATTTTTATGTTGATTACAGATTTTCCAGTAGCAGGGTATGGCGATTTTATGGCTGGAATTTTCGGTGCAGGTTGGGCGGATATGATTTCGCCAGCTTATCGAGCGACTTTCAACATGATGGGAATTATTTTTGCTGGGACGATGTCCTATAAATTGGCGGAAAGTTACGAAATGGATCGTTTAACTTCATTAATTTTAGGAATTGTTGCTTACGTAGTCGTTTTACCGAAAACGGTGACCACTGAATCAGGCGAAGTTGTGACAAAAGTTTTATCGTTTGACTGGTTAGGAACCCAAGGGGTAATTACGGCTATTATTATGTCAATTCTTTCGGTTGAATTAACTCGTTTCTGTATTAAGAAAAAATTAGTCATCGAAATGCCTGACAGCGTGCCTTCTATGGTCAGCCAAGCTTTTAGTGCATTGATTCCTGGGATTTTTGTGGTAGCGGTGGCTTTATTGATTAATGGGATTGGGCTTTCGTTTGCGGATTCCTTCCCGCAATTAATTTATGCGGTGATTCAAGCGCCACTGCAAGGTTTAATCGGAACCCCTTTTGCAATTATTATTGTGGCTGGCTTAAATGGACTGTTCTGGTGGTTTGGGATTCATCCAACTGTCATCAATTCCATGCTATATCCTATTTTATATGCGAATGCAGACAAAAACCAAAGCTTAGCGGAATTAGGACAATTAACTGCTCAAAATGGCAACTTTGGCACGGTCCAAATGCTCGATCAATTTGCCACAATTGGAGGCGCTGGTTGCACGATTGGCTTGGCTATTGCAATGGCCATCGTCGGACATTCATCTAGAATGAAAGCCATGTCGAAAATTTCGTTTGTTCCAGCATTTTTCAACATTAATGAACCCTTGATTTTTGGACTCCCAGTTATTTTTAACCCTTTATTATTGATTCCGATTGCGGTCGCGCCGATTGTATCGGTCTTGATTGCCTTTCTGTCAATGAAAATTGGGTTCATGCCAATGTTTACAAACATTCAAGCACCATGGGCTACGCCCTTTCTGTTTTCGGGCTTTTTAGTGGGAAAATGGCAAGGTGCAGTGACGCAAGTTTTAGCTGTTGCCGCTAGTGTCGTTATTTATTATCCATTTGTAAAAGCCTTAGATCGACAATATCAAAAAGAAGAAGCCCATGAAGTACCAGAAACATTGTAGAGAAAGAGGAGTGAAGGAAATGCATGTTGAGAATGATGAAAATATTTGTTGTGAAGTGGAAAAAGGAATGGAAAAAATGTATCATCCGATGGTGCCCGAGTTGGTTCAAACCTCTTCCTTTTATTTTCCAACTTATGAAGAATTTATGGCAGCGAGTATGGATGAAAAAAATAATTATGTTTACACACGTGGCACCAACCCCACAACAGAAATTTTAGAGAAAAAAATTGCTCGTTTGGAACGTGGAGAAAAATGTAAAGTTTTTGCCTCAGGAATGGGCGCTATTTCGGCAACGCTGTTTACGTTGCTCCAACAAGGTGATCATGTTTTAATGGTCAATACAATTTATGGAGAATCTGTTTCGTTTGTGCAATATTTAGAGAAATTTGGCGTATCTTTGACCAAAGTAGACGTTGCAGAAACAGAAGAACTTTTTCAATTTGTTCAGGAAAACACCAAAGTCATTTACTTTGAAAGTCCGTCCTCACAAAAGTTTGAACTGCTAGATTTAGAAAAAATAACTGCGTTAGCACAAAAAATTGGCGCATACACTGTCATTGATAACACGTGGGCGTCACCGTTATTTCAGCATCCTTTATGCCATAATGTGGACCTAGTGATTCATTCTTGTTCAAAATATATTGGTGGTCATTCGGATATTGTAGCGGGGGCTGTCATTGGCAAAGCAGCGCTTGTAGATCAAATTTTTGAACATGGTCATCAAGCATTAGGCGCAGTCAATAGTCCCTTCAATTCTTGGTTAGCGTTACGAGGTATTCGTACCATGCCTGTTCGGTTGGCGCATCAGTCTCAAGCCATCCAAACGGTGTTGTTGGCTTTGCAAAAGGATCCGCGAATCAGTCGCTTATATCATCCTTTTGTAGGAAATCAACAACAACAAGCGTTAGCAGAAAAATATTTAACAGGTTATGGCTCATTGTTTGCGATTGATTTAAAAGATACCGATTTTGAACGTTTGAAAACATTTGTGAATGCATTGACGCTGGTCACAATTGGGGTCAGTTGGGGTGGTTTTGAAAGTTTGGCCTTGCCTGTATTCAAAGGTAATAACTTGGCGGCTGTTCAGAAAAGAGGCTTGTCGCCAGCACACATTCGCATGTACGTTGGTTTGGAAGAGCCAACATCTATTATCGAAGATATTCAACAAGCCTTGGATCAAGCCTATGGCGAAGAATCGCTTTTGTGAGACATTAAGGCGGAGCCATTGTCTGCCTGTGATTCAATAACATATTTTCAATTTTAGGAGGGGAACTTAAGTCAGTTTGACTGAGGTTGCTCCTCCTGTTTTGCATTTTTTTATTAAAGTCAAAGCGTTCCTCTTTATTTAATAGGCAAAGTTCGATATAATAATGGTCAATATTAGTCAAGAGAGAAGAAGGATGGAAGACTATGAGTAATCAAAATACGTCAGATTTAATCGAGGCTTATTTAAAAAAGATTTTAGAAGAAAGTAATAAAATTGAAATCCGTCGGGCGGAAATGGCTAATTTATTTAATTGCGTTCCTTCACAAATTAACTATGTAATTAATACACGTTTTACCATCCAACGAGGCTACGCAGTTGAAAGTAAACGTGGTGGAGGCGGCTATATTCGCATTGTCAAAGTACAAATTTCAGATAACGATCAATTACTAAAACAAATGGATCAATTGATTGGCGCAACTTTAACAGAAAAAGATGCGCTAACATTTATTCAAACATTGTATGAAGAAGAAGTGATTACGAAAAAGGAAGGCAATTTAATGCTAGCTGCTTTAAGTAAAAGCACATTGAATGGTCTGGGGAATCACGAAGATTTTCTAAGAGCTCAAATAATGCGTTCATTTTTAGAGCGCTTGAGCTATGAGGAGGAATAACTATGGATGAACTATTTACAGAAAGTGCGAAAGCCGTACTGGCGATTGCCCAAGAAGAAGCGAAGTATTTTCGTCACCAATCCGTCGGTTCTGAGCATTTATTATTAGCGCTCGTTTTAGAACCGAATGGGATTGCCGGAAAAACATTACGACAATTGAATACTGACACAGAAGACATCCGTGAAGAAATTGAGCATTTAAGTGGCTATGGCACCATGCAAAGTCCAATGGGGAATAACAACTTATACTTACCTTATTCACCAAGAGCCAAACAAATCTTTGCCTATGCTGGAGATGAAGCGAAGCGCTTAGGGGCTCAAAAGATTGGTACCGAGCATTTATTATTGGGCTTGTTAAGAGACGAAGAAATTTTAGCGTCTAGAATTTTAGTGAATTTAGGATTAAGCTTATCCAAAATGCGTCAATTATTATTGAAAAAAATGGGCGTTTCCGAACCCAATGGCGCACAACGTCGTCGGAATGGTCAAAATAAAAATGCGCCACAAGGGACGCCAACATTGGATTCTTTAGCAAGAGATTTAACCAAGTTAGCACGAGAACAAAGCTTGGATCCAGTAGTTGGTCGCGGTACCGAAGTTCGTCGTTTAATCCAAATTTTGAGTCGCCGTACCAAAAACAATCCTGTCTTAGTCGGTGAACCAGGTGTTGGGAAAACAGCGATAGCAGAAGGGTTAGCCCAGAAAATTGTCAACCGGGAAGTCCCTGAAGATATGCAAGGCAAACGTTTAATGATGCTAGACATGGGTGCCTTGGTTGCTGGAACCAAATATCGAGGTGAGTTCGAAGATCGCTTGAAAAAAGTTGTCGATGAAATCTATCAAGATGGACAAGTCATTTTATTTATCGACGAATTGCATACCTTGATCGGTGCTGGCGGTGCAGAAGGGGCGATTGATGCTTCAAATATTTTAAAACCTGCTTTAGCACGTGGCGAGTTGCAAACAATTGGTGCGACAACTCTGGATGAATACCAAAAATATATTGAAAAAGATGCCGCTTTGGAACGTCGTTTTGCCCGTATTCAAGTAGCAGAACCAACGCCGGAAGAAGCAGAAGAAATTCTAAAAGGCTTGCGTTCACGCTATGAAAAACATCATGGCGTAGAAATTACAGATGAAGCTCTACATGCGGCAGTTCAATTATCGATTCGCTATTTAAATGATCGCCAATTACCAGATAAAGCAATTGATTTAATGGACGAATCTGCAGCGAAAGTTCGTTTAGACAAGGCAGATCAACCTTCAGAAATTAATGAATTGCGTACCGAAATTTCTCAATTAATTACGGAAAAAGAAGAGGCCATTCAAAACCAATCATTTGAAAGTGCTGCTCGGATTCGTCAAAAAGAAAAACAAGTGATGGAAAAACTAGAAGAATTGATTGCAGTGAAAGAAAAAAGTCTGTCTGGTTACAGTACGCAAGTAACAGAAGAAGACGTGGCTGGGGTTGTTTCACAATGGACAGGCGTTCCTTTGCAGCAGCTAGAGAAGAAAGAAAGCGAACGATTAATGGAATTAGAAACCATTTTACATCAACGGGTCGTTGGCCAAAATGAAGCAGTGGAAGCTGTTTCACGCGCTATCCGTCGTGCGCGTAGTGGCTTGAAAGACCCAGCAAGACCGATTGGTTCCTTCATGTTCTTAGGACCAACAGGGGTTGGGAAAACAGAACTTGCCAAAGCCTTAGCCGAAGCGATGTTTGGCAGCGAAGAAGCTTTGATTCGCGTGGACATGTCTGAGTTTATGGAAAAATACAGTACTAGCCGTTTAATCGGTTCTCCTCCAGGTTATGTCGGCTACGAAGAAGGCGGCCAACTAACTGAAAAAATTCGTCAACGTCCTTATTCCGTTATTTTGCTAGATGAAGTAGAAAAAGCCCATCCAGATGTCTTTAATATTTTATTACAAGTCTTAGATGATGGCCATTTAACGGATGCCAAAGGACGAAAAGTCGATTTCCGTAACACGATTTTAATCATGACCTCCAACTTAGGAGCAACAGCGATTCGTGAAGAAAAACATGTTGGCTTCAATGTGAAAGACATTTCTAAAAATCATGAATTAATGCAAAAACGAATCATGGAAGAATTGAAAAAAGCCTTCCGTCCAGAATTCTTAAACCGAATTGATGAAACGGTTGTATTCCATTCCTTGAAACAAGAGGAAATTCATGAAATCGTGAAAATTATGAGTCAATCTGTCGTGAAACGGATGGCCGAACAAGAGGTTAAAGTGAAAATCACACCAGCTGCAATTGAAGTTATTGGTAAAGTTGGGTTTGATCCAGAATATGGCGCACGTCCAATTCGTCGGGCCTTGCAAAAAGAAGTGGAAGATCGTTTAAGTGAAGCCCTTCTTTCTGGTCAAATTCAGTTAGGGGATAAAGTAACTTTAGGCGCTAGCAAAGGCAAAATCACGTTAAATGTGCGGGCACCAAAAGCACCAAAGACAGAAGCGAAAGAATTACAAACTGTATAGATGAGATGCGAAGTCTGGTACAAAAACCATTTAGGGTTTTTATGCCAGACTTTTCTATTTTTCCAGTGGCGATTTCTTTTTGAGAATTGCCAGATTGATTTTTCTGTGCTACGTTAATAAGGAGGGGTGATGGAATGGAACAATCTTTTTTTCGAGAATTACTACATTATCAGCGTCCAAAGGATAATCCTTTTCGACTAGTGTTTGCTGGCTTGGTTATGTTCAGCATTCTTTTTTTGGGCTATATCAATCATCAATTATTGATTTCAAGCTTTGGCTCGTTAGGTATTTTTACTTTTTTATATTATCAGCCGCTACCATTAAAACAGTTAATGACTCGTTTATCTGTGGTCGGTAGTTACCTTTTTTTAGGAAATTTGTTAGGCATGTTATCGACCCATATTGCATGGCTCATTCCCATTGTTGTTGCACTGGTCGGTTTTGGTGGCCGCTTTTTCTTTGAAGTTTACGATATTTCAAAACCAGGAGCCTTCTTTGGTGTGATGGTGACAGCGATGGGTGCCAGTACGAGCATTCCGCTAGCAAAAATTCCGTTCATGAGTGGCTGTATGTTATTAGGCATTGGCTTTTCCATTTTGTTTGCACTAGTGTTGCATTTTACAGAGAAGGAAATCAGTGTCCCGCTAGCTAAGCGATCATTACGGGAACGAATTTATCGGCATCCAGAAGCACCATTAGATAGCATATATTATAGCTTTGTTTTATTTTTTGCTGTATATATCAGCGAAAGTTTACATTTACAGAATCCGTATTGGTTAGTCGTTTCCTGTGCATCCATTTTACAAGGAGACAATTTACGTGCGATTAAGCAGCGAAATATTCAGCGAATTTTTGGCACAACGATTGGATTGGTTATTTCCGCTTTTCTGCTTAATTTAGCTTTGACAACTTTTGAATCGATTGTCGTGATTACAATCTTATTTGTGACCGTTGAGTATTTTATTCGTCGTAATTATGGATTGGCGCAATTTTTCACAACGCCTATGGCTCTGATGCTTTCATTGCTCGTTCGTCAGCAGTACGTGATAACGTTGATTCAATTCCGCTTTTTAGGGATTGTTTTAGGCAGCTTGTTAGGCTTAGCGGCAGCGTGGTTATTCACCGTTGTAGTAACGTTTTATGAACGAAAATACCACTTGAACGAGTGACCAAAGAACAGATGACCAGTAATTAAAAAAAAGAGCATTTGGTAGGTAAGCGGATGGCGCTTCTCTACCAAAATTTTTTCCGGAAACATTGTGAAAAATGTACGTTTAATACAGATAGGCTCTTTTAAAGTTTGTGAACGTATGATACTATTAAACGGTCATAAAGAAGGAGGCTATATTTATGATTGAACTGATTGCAACTGCAGAATCTGTTGAGCAGGCTGTAGAATTACTCGCAACAGGTGTGGATACATTATATATTGGAGAAGAAACATTCGGGTTGCGTTTGCCCGTATCTTTTACACGAGATGAACAACGCGAGATTGTGAAACGTGCACATGAAATGGGCAAACAAGTGCTAGTTGCAGTAAATGGCATTATGCACCCTGAAAAAATGAAATTAGTCCCAGAGTATCTGACATTTTTAAAAGAAATCAACGTCGATAAAATTACTTTGGGTGATCCAGGTATTGTGTTTATTATGCAACGAGATGGATTAGAAATTCCTTACGTTTATGATGGCGAAACCTTGGTAACGAGCTCACGTCAAATCAATTTTTGGAGTAAACGAGGAGCCATCGGGGCTGTCTTAGCTCGGGAAGTGCCTTTTGAAGAAATGGTAGCAATGGAAGAAAACTTAGCAGTTCCAGCTGAAATTCTTGTCTATGGGGCGACCTGTATTCATCAATCGAAACGCCCATTAATTCAAAATTACTACAATTACACAAAGAACGACAAAGGGGTTACGAAAGACGAAGGGCTGTTTATTTCTGAACCCAAAAAACCAGAAACCCACTATTCCATTTATGAAGATAGTCATGGTACGCATATTTTTGCCAATAACGATGTGAACTTGATGAATGAGTTAACAAACTTGTATGACCATCACTATCGTACATGGAAGCTCGATGGCCTTTACACACCAGGTGAAAATTTTGTCGCGATTGCTCGCGTATTTGCTGAAGCGAAAGCAGCACTTGAAGCGGGAACTTGGTCAGAAGATCAAGCAGCTCATGCAACAGCTGAAATTGAAAAATTACATCCAACAGGTCGTGGCTTAGACAATGGTTTCTTTGATTTAAGTGCCGATGCAATAAAATAAATTGATTCATTTAAGGGGAAGAAGAACATGAAAGTAATGACAGAACGAACATTGAAGCGTCCCGAGGTGTTGGCTCCAGCCGGGACGCTAGAAAAACTAAAAGTCGCAATTCGTTACGGTGCCGATGCCGTTTATATCGGAGGGAATGCCTACGGTCTGCGTAGCCGCGCAGGAAATTTCACGCCAGAAGAAATGGCGGAAGGCGTAGCCTTTGCCCGCGAACATAATGCGAAAGTTTATGTCGCTGCCAATATGGTCACTCATGAAGGAAACCAGGAAGGGGCAGGAGCGTTTTTCAGAGAATTGCGAGACATCGGAATTTCAGCTGTGATTGTTTCCGATCCAGCTTTAATCGAAATTTGTGCGACAGAAGCACCAGGTTTACCCATCCATTTATCGACACAAGCTTCAGCAACCAACTATGAAACATTAGAATTTTGGAAAAATGAAGGCTTAGAACGTGTGGTTTTAGCGCGCGAAGTTTCAATGGAGGAAGTTGCAGCTATTCGTGAAAATACGGACATTGAAATTGAAGCCTTTATTCATGGAGCAATGTGTATTTCATATTCAGGACGTTGTACTTTGTCCAATCATATGTCGATGCGGGATGCCAATCGTGGCGGTTGCTCTCAATCTTGTCGTTGGAAATATGAGTTATTTGATATGCCTTTTGGGACAGAACGTCGGAGCAAAACCAGCGAAGGGGAAGTTGAAGAAGAGTTTTCAATGAGCGCCGTAGATATGTCTATGATTGAACATATTCCAGAATTAATTGAAAATGGTGTCGATAGTTTTAAAATTGAAGGCCGCATGAAATCCATTCACTATGTTTCGACAGTCGCTAATGTGTATAAAAAAGCCGTCGATTCTTACATGGAAGACCCTGAAAACTATGTCTGCCAACAAGAGTGGATTGATGAATTATGGAAAGTAGCACAACGTGAATTAGCAACTGGTTTTTATTACAATACACCAAGTGAAAATGAACAATTATTCGGCGAACGTCGTAAAATTCCACAATATAAATTTGTTGGTGAAGTGATTGCGTACAACGAAAAGACGCAAGTCGCAACGATTCGTCAACGGAACCTTTTCAGTGTCGGCGATGAAATTGAATTTTATGGTCCTGGGTTTACCCATTTCCACCAAACCGTTAAAGAGATGTATAATGAAGACGGTGAAGCGATCGATCGGGCACCTAATCCCATGATGTTATTAACAATGGAAGTGACGCAACCTGTTGCAGTCGGCGATATGATTCGTAAGAAAAAATAAACCAGCCAAAAGGAGGAGTAAATATGAGTGTCCGCGTGAATGATTTATTAAAATTACCGTCTTTGCGAGAAGCAACGGTACTTTCTGGTAAAAACCAATTGGACACATCTGTTGCTTCTCTTTCTTTTTTAGAAGTCTCTGATATGTCTTTGTTTTCGGAAAAACTTCACAAAACAAATGAATACCATGCTGGCGAAATTTTGATTGGTTCATTTTGTGCCATTCGTCATGATGTGGTGAAGCAATGCGAAACGATTCGGCATCTCCATGAATTAGGCGAAGTAGGCCTAATCTTGTACTACGTTGGGATTATCGTACCGAAAGTTGCAGAGGAAGTGATTCAATTAGCGGATTCTTTAGGTTTCATTTTAATCCAAATGCCTAAAAATGATCCCACATTACGCTACAACGAAGTCATTTATGAAGTCATGAAATTGTTAGTCAATAAAAATAAAATGGCTTCTTTTGCAACGGACCTCTTGGAAAAAGTTTCCCTTTTGCCTGAACAAAACCGCAGTGTGGAAATGACCTTGAAAATCCTATCCGATTTTTTAAAAGTCAACATTGCGTTAACCACCTATACCAATGAAATCATCAGTACCATCAATTGGCCGCGAAGCACGAAATTGCCCTTAACCAAGTTACTTTATCAATCACAAGAGAAAGTAGCGTTGGGAGAAACGACCTACTTCATTACCTCGCAAAAACTTCCTCAGAAAGATGGACAAACATTGAAGCTTTACTTCATTCGAGAAGAAGAGCAGTTAACCTCTTTTGAGATGAATCAAGCGGTGGAAGTCGTTCAGATGGCTCTGAATTTATGGGGGAAAAACTATGACGAAGTCAGTGAGTATGCCTTAGTCCAAGCAATCATTAACGATGAAAGTGATAAGATGTACCAATTAGCCAAAAAATTAATGATTGATATTTCTTCTGTCGAAACGATGTGGCTTTTACCTATTTGGCAACAAGGACAAGAAATCCACGCTATTCAGCAAGATTTGAAAGATTTCCTACGTTACTATTACCAAACAACGATTGTCCAGCAAACAGAAAATTACCTGATTGTTCTCTTAGGTAATTATTTACACAAACAGCCTGAAGCCACGATTAGTAAAGAATACTTGCAAGCCACAGACTATCAGGACTATTTAGGTGAAATCATCCTTTGTCCGAAAGTTCGTAACACGACTGAAGTGCGTGTCAGCTACCAAACCGCTAATCAAGTCGCGCCGTTTTTAAAGCGCGTCTATCCACAAAGAAAAGTGTTATCAATCGCGGAAATTCGTACAGTTCAACAAATGATGACGTGTCTCCAAGCAGGAGAAGAAGCAATCCAACAACGCTTAGCAGTTATCCAACCTCTCTTAAAAGAATCAGAGCAGTTAATGACATTAGGGACGTTTTTACTAGATGCAAGTAGTGATTTTAAAGAATGCGGCGAACGCCTATTTGTTCATAAAAATACGGTCAAATATCGTATCAGTAAAATTAATGAAGCGCTCGGCTATGATATGACCAACGCCGCCGAAGCCTATGAAGTCTATTTGGCGATGATCTTATATCGCTTGGTCACGAATGAATGAAAAAAGCAGACAATCGGCAGTAGCCGATTGTCTGATTTTTTATTTTTAGCCAAAACTTCCTTGATATTTTTTTCAATTTGAAAAAGACCTATGACTGATTTTTCGTTATAATTGAAAAAATAATTAAGGAGGAATGAGAATGAAATTAAAAAACGAGCAACAACAATCGTGGCTTAGCTTAGCATTTGTTTGGGCGGGCGCAATGATTAGCGTGCCAGGATTAATTATTGGAGGAACGTTAGTTGCAGGCATGCCTTTATGGGAAGCTTTGTTAACAGGATTTATTGGTTACGGTATTATTGTTATTTTAATGATTTTACAAGGAATTCAAAGTTCCGACTTACAAGAACCTTCTGTCAAAGTCGCTTCTCAAGTGTTTGGCATTCAAGGTTCGCAAAAGATTATTTCCATTATTTTAGCGATTGCTTGCTTAGGTTGGTTTGGTTTGCAAGCCAATGTCAGCGGCGGCGCCTTCACGAACTTTTTAAAAATTTACGGCATTGATTTACCTGTGTCGCTTTCTTCCTTAATCTGGGGAGTTATCATGCTTATTTCGGCTCTTTATGGCATAAAAATATTGAAAATTCTGAATTATTTTGCGGTTCCTGTGTTAGTTCTGGTTTGTCTTTATGGCTTGGTGGCTTCGTTAAGAAACAACGGTTGGGCGGCTGTTAGTCAATATACACCTCAAACAGCAGGAAGCTTTATGTCAGGTCTTTCAATGACTGTCGGTTCTTTTGCATTAGGCGCAGTAATTGCTGGAGATTACTCTCAATATGTTTCTTCTCGTAAAGATGTGGTTAGAGCGGCCACCTTAGGGATTTTACCGACAGGCTTGTTGATGATTGGCGTTGGTGCGGTCTTGACCATTGCTTCGAACACCGCAGATATCACGGAAGTTTTTATGAATCTCGGTTTTCCAGTTTTAGGAATTATTGCGCTGATTTTAGCAACTTGGACCACGAATGCCGTGAATGCTTTTTCTGGCGGACTGGCCTTGATTAATGTCTTTGATATTCCAAAAGAAAAAGAAAAAGTCGCTGTTGGTGCGGCCGGTGCTATTGGAACCTTATTAGCAGTCGTGGGGATTTTAAATTACTTTATGCCGATTATGTCCGTCCTTTCTGCGATGGTTCCACCAGTGGCTGGTGTAATGATTGCTGCCTATTGGTTGATTAACAAAGGCGATCGAACCAAATGGCAGCCAACGCCTGGCGTGAATAAATTAGGTGTTTTTTCATGGCTAATTGGTGCTGCAGTGGGGGGCATTCCGGTGATTATGAGTTTCTTTCCCAATGCCCCTCAATTGCCTAACCAACCGCTAATTGGCATTGTTTTATCGTTTGTTATTTATTATTTCGGTGCAAAACGTCAACAGACGAACACCGAATCATTAGAAATGGAATGAAGAAGAGGAGTGTCGGAGAATGCGTTATTTAGATGCAGAAGCAATTGAGAATATAGCCACAGGAGCAGCTTTTTTAGGGACAGGAGGTGGCGGTGATCCCTACATTGGTAAAATGATGGCTTTGTCCGCCATCGAAGAAAACGGACCTGTCAAACTGGTTTCTCCAGAAGAAATTGCCGCGGAGGATTTTTTCCTACCCGCCGCAATGATGGGTGCCCCATCTGTCGCAATTGAAAAATTTCCCAAAGGCGACGAATTCGTCCGTGTCTTTGAGAAGTTAGGAAAATATTTAGACCAAGAAACGATTGCGGGAACCTTTCCAATGGAAGCTGGGGGCGTCAATTCAATGATTCCAATTGTTGTTGCAGCGAAGCTAGGCATTCCCTTGGTGGATTGTGATGGTATGGGTCGGGCCTTTCCAGAATTGCCTATGGTAACGTTCCATTTGAATGGGATGTCAGCGACCCCTATGGCAATTACCGATGAAAAAGGAAATATTGGCATTATGGAAACGATTGATAATACTTGGACAGAACGTCTTGCCCGTGTCCAAACGGTTGAAATGGGCGCCAGTGCTTTAGTGAGCATTTATCCCGCGACAGGCAAACAATTACAAGACTATGGTATTCACAACATCGTGACATTATCAGAAGAAATTGGCAAAGTGATTCGAGGTACCTATGCAGATGAACAAGAAAAACGCCAAGCATTAGTAGAAGTTACGGATGGGTTTGAATTGTTCCAAGGAAAAATTCTAGATGTGGAACGAGAAGTAAAAGGTGGCTTCAATTTGGGACGTGTCAAATTGAGTGGCTTAAACAGTGATGCTGGTTCAGAAGCAGTCGTCCATTTTCAAAATGAAAATTTAATTGCCGAGAAAGATGGTCAGGTAATTGCGATGACGCCTGATTTGATTTGTATGGTAGATTTAGAAACTTTAACGCCTGTGACAACAGAAAGCTTGAAATACGGCAAACGTGTCCAAGTAATGGGCTTGAAAGCGAATGCCGCCTGGCGAACGAAAAAAGGTATCGAAACAGTGGGTCCTCGGTATTTCGGCTACGAAATGGATTATCAACCACTAGAAAACTTAGTAGCGAAGGAGGACAAATAAATGTATAAAATCGGTATCGATGTCGGCGGCACAAATACAGATGCTGTTATTTTAGATCATCAATTAAACTTGATTCATTCAGTGAAAGTTCCAACAACCGATGATATTCAAACAGGGATTGCCGGTGCCTTAAATAAAGTCTTGGCAGAATCAGCAGTGGACCCAACTAAAGTCACACATGCAATGTTGGGCACGACCCAATGTACGAATGCCATTGTCGAGCGAAAAAAATTAGCAAAAGTTGGGGTCCTTCGTTTGGGCTATCCAGCAACCGCTTCGGTCTTGCCTTACACAGCTTGGCCCAAGGATTTAGTGGCCACTCTTTCAGAAACGTATGCTTTAGCACATGGCGGCTACGAATATGATGGACAACCATTGACTGCACTGGACGAAGAAGAATTGCGTGGGATTTTGGCCTCTTGGCGAGGAGAAGTAGAGGCAATCGCAGTAATTGGCGTTTTTTCTTCTTTAAAAAATGACCAAGAATTGTTTGTTCAAGCGCTTGCGAAGGAAGTGTTAGGGGCAGATGTTCCTGTATCTTGCTCCTCAATGATTGGATCTGTCGGTTTAATTGAACGGGAAAATGCGACAATTTTAAATGCTGCGTTGCACAAAGTAATTAAAGTGACCAGCGAAGGCTTTGAACAAGTCTTAGAACAAGAAAAAATTCATCACGCCCAAGTGTACTTATGTCAAAATGATGGTACGTTAATGTCGTTAACGTACGCCAAACAGTTTCCTATTTTAACCATTGCTTGTGGACCAACCAATAGTATTCGTGGGGCTTCTTACTTAGCCGGCTTGAAAGATGCGGTTGTCTTAGATGTTGGTGGCACAACGTCCGACATTGGCGTGTTAGCGGATGGCTTTCCAAGAGAATCTTCACTGGCCGTTGATGTTGGCGGGGTACGGACCAATTTTAGAATGCCAGATATCGTGTCAATTGGTGTCGGCGGCGGCAGTCTAGTGCGTGAACAACCAGATGGTTCTGTGACAGTTGGCCCCGACAGTGTCGGCTACCATATTACACAAGAGGCCCTTATTTTTGGCGGCACACAATTAACGACCACTGATATTGCGGTTCGCTTAGGCCATGCCCAAGTCGGTGACCCTAGTAAAGTGGCTCATTTAGACCAAGCGTTTGCGGAAAAAGTGTACCAAAAAATTGGCGAATTGGTCAGTGAAGCGATTGATCGCATGAAGACCAGTTCCGCAGACGTGACGGTCGTTTTAGTTGGTGGTGGGAGTATTATCATCCCCGAAGAATTGACAGGCGTTAAAGCGCTAATTCGCAACGAAAACGGAGCAGTGGCGAATGCCATCGGTGCCTCTATCGCTCAGATTAGCGGACAATACGAACAAATTTATGTCTATTCAAAAATCCAACGGGACGCGGCGTTGGCCGATGCCCAAGAAAAAGCCGTCCAACAAGCTGAACTTGCAGGTGCAGTCCCTGGCACAATCGAGTTAGTCGAGGTGGAAGAAACACCACTCGCCTATCATCCAGAAAATGCAACCCGCTTACGAGTAAAAGTGGTTGGGAACATGTATTGAGGACCAGTGCAAAACAAAAGTTATAAGAATAGTTATTTGAAATATAAGGTTGGGCTAGGACTGTCAATTGAAGTATTATTCTGAAGAGTTCAGAAGAAGCTATGATTGTCTCGCCGTTTATTTTAAAATTCAGAGTTAGGAAGGTAAGTCGAAATGACTTACCTTCCTAGGTTTATTTTTTTGTGTTGACATATTTTTTTAGAAAAGGCAAAATGTTAACATGGTATGTTGTTGGGGTGTTGTGAAAAAAGGAGAGAAAATAATGAGTATTTTAAAAGAACATTTAAAAAGAAATTGTGATGCACGAATGGTTGGTGTTTTATCGTTAAGCATAAGAGAAGCATATCGCTACTTAAATGAGCTAACAGAAAGAGAATCTATTTTTCAACGAGCAGAAATGAAAAAAGTTTGGGGACACGTTCGGCATGGATTGGTTGATGTTGGTTTAAAACAAGTGTTAACTTCATCAGCAATCCCGCATGAAATAGCTGACAAAGCTAGTAGTCGATATGTCAATGGTCATACGTACTTAATGATTGAAACCAAAGGAGCAATTTTGACGCCAGCTAAAGTTTTATCAGAAGCTTCAGTTCCTAAAAAGGCATTATTTAGAAATCGTGGGAGCTTATTGAATAAGCAGTATAATTTATTTGACAAACCAGAAGATTTGAATGAGTATTATGATGCCAATCAACCGCCATTCTTATTACTAACTTATGGCGGATCAAATCATCAATTACGTTTTGTTAGATTAGGGTTACCAGATATGGGAGTTGGTCGTTGGATTGACCAAATTGATATTACGCAGGCACCAGTTCTTTTAAAAAATCCAGAGGAAGTTCGTAAGGACCTACATTTGACTTTTACGTCAACCGCTGACGAACTGATAAGGAGAGGGCTAGAAAATGAACGAGAGGTTGATTTTTAATCCAAAGCAATTAACTTCGGCTCGCATTGCACGAGGATTAACAATGAAAGAATTAGCCGAGAAAGCAGAGCTATCTAGGCAAATAATTTCGAATTACGAATCGGGAAAAACAATTCCTAAAGCAGATAGCATATTAAAACTAATTTCTGTTTTACAATTTCCCCGTAGTTTCTTTTCAGCAGATACATTTGAATTGTATTCAGGCGCAACTTTTTTTAGAAGCCGAAGTGCGGCGACGAAGAAAGTAAGAGATATGCAAAAAGAGCGGTTAAAATATGTGCAAGAAGTGTATAAAGTATTAGCAACATATGTGAACTTTCCCAAAGTTTGTTTACCAGAATTAATTGAAAAGAGTATTTATGAAATCACAGAAGAAGAAATTGTGAAAAAGGCTGAGGAATTACGGAAAATTTGGGGCTTAGACTTGATTTCGCCAGTCCCTAATCTCATTCAGTTAGCTGAACAAAATGGTGTGATTATTTCAGAAGCCAACATGTCCAATCCAACACTAGATGCGGTCTCGCGTTGGATGATTGGTCGGCCGTTTATTATGCTCACAGATAATCATGAATCTGCTGTCCGTCGTCGTTTTAACGTGGCGCATGAACTAGGACATATTTTATTACACAACGGTGTTGAAAGTATTCATGAGTATTCGCAAACAGAATTAAAGAACATTATTGAGTATCAAGCAAATCTATTTGCTGCGCATTTTCTACTTCCTTCAGCGGCTTTTTCTGATTCGCTCTTGTCTATTTCGTTAGAATACTATATTGATTTGAAAAAGTATTGGAAAGTTTCTCTTCAATCAATGATTCAAAAAACATACACATTAGCGTTAATTAATGATGATCAACGTCTCTATTTAAATAAAAGAATTGCTAAAAATAAATGGAAAACGAAAGAGCCTTACGATGAACAACTGACTATCGAACAGCCAGAAGTTTTCCAAAAAGTTTACCACATGATTTTAGAGCACCAAGTCATTCCTGCAAGTCAACTAAATCAAGCTTTTAAATTACCTAAAGAAGAAATAGAAAAGATATTAGGAACAGCTATTCAAACGGAGCAGGACAAAACAGAAATTGTTCTTGAATTATTACGTTCTAACGAGTAATCAAAAAGAAGGAGGAATAACTATGGCTAAATTATTCGCCTACCAAATTGGTCAAAACCCTCGTATTCAAACGGACCTTTTGGTAGATCCTCAGCTGTTTGAAGATGAGCATGGCTGTGCGGGGGGTGTGGGCTTCGGTTTAGCAGATTGTGTTCAAACCGGAATGTTTACAGATATTGAAGTGATAAAACGGTATCTTCACGAAGCAACCTACGTTTTTATTAATGGTGACTTTGACCGACTAAGTTACTTAGAAATTGGGATTGCACTTTCCTTAGGCAAAACACTTTATGTCATTACAATGAATCCAAACGTAACGAAAGAAGATTTAGGAATTCCCTTCGACAATGCTACGATTGAATTCCTTTCCCCCAGTGCTTTTACGGAACGAATCCATGAAACAGAAGCGGCAGAAAACTAAACAAAAGTAAGTAATACGACTGTCTTTTTTTGCTATTTTTTGCGATAATAAGGGAGAAAGTTCAAATTGAAAGGGAGCCAGAATAAATGAAAACCTATGATTATATTGTTATTGGTGGCGGTAGTGGCGGGATTGCTTCTGCTAACCGCGCAGGAATGCACGGAGCCAACGTCCTTTTAATTGAGGGCAACGAAATTGGTGGGACCTGTGTCAACGTTGGTTGTGTGCCTAAAAAAGTCATGTGGCAAGCCAGCAGCATGATGGAAATGATGGAAAGAGACACAGCAGGCTACGGGTTTGATGTTGAAATCAAAAATTTTAGCTTTAAACAATTAGTTGAAAATCGTGAAAAATATATCGACTTCTTACATGGTGCGTATAATCGTGGTTTAGACAGTAACAACATTGAACGTATCCATGGTTACGCTACGTTTACTGGGGAGCAAACAATTGAAGTCAATGGGACAGAATATACGGCGCCGCACATTTTAATCGCGACAGGTGGTCGTCCGAAAAAACTAGGTATTCCAGGAGAAGAATATGCCTTAGATTCAAACGGCTTCTTTGCATTAGAAGAAATGCCAAAACGTGTGGTCTTTGTCGGTGCAGGTTACATCGCAGCCGAATTAGCAGGAACCTTACATGGCTTAGGCGCAGAAACACATTGGGCCTTCCGTCATGAACGACCATTACGAAGCTTTGATGACATGCTTTCTGAAAAAGTCGTAGAACGCTATCAAGAAATGGGCATGCAAATTCATCCGAATGCAACACCAGCTAAAATTGAAAAAAAGGCGCAGAATGAGTACGTTATTACATTTGAAAATGGTGAATCAATCACGACAGATGCCGTGATTTTCGGGACAGGCCGTCAGCCGAACACGGATCAATTAGGCTTAGAAAATACGAAAGTAGCTCTTGATGAAAAAGGCTACGTCAAAGTAGATAAATTCCAAAATACCACGCAAAATGGCATCTACGCAGTCGGCGATGTCATTGGGAAAATCGACTTAACGCCAGTCGCGATTGCCGCTGGTCGGCGCCTGTCTGAACGCTTATTTAACGGACAAACCGATTTATATTTGGATTATAACTTGGTGCCAACGGTGGTCTTTACCCATCCACCAGTTGCGACAATTGGCTTGACGGAAAAAGCAGCGCTTGAAGAATATGGTGAAGACCAAGTGAAAATCTATCGCTCTAGCTTTACGCCAATGTATTTCGCTTTAGGAGAATACCGTCAAAAATGCGACATGAAATTAATCTGTGTCGGCAAAGAAGAAAAAATTGTCGGTTTGCATGGCATCGGCATCGGTGTTGACGAGATGCTACAAGGCTTTGCAGTCGCTATTAAAATGGGCGCGACCAAAGCTGATTTTGATAATACTGTTGCGATTCATCCAACAGGCTCAGAAGAATTTGTAACAATGCGATAAAAGGCGAATAAACCCCAAAAAAGAGCGTTGCTGATGCAACGCTCTTTTTTGAATACACGAGTTATTTCATTCAATTTATAACCAATTGGGTGCTGACAAACGTGATGAAATTAGCTATTTTCTATTATCAGTTGCAACATTTTTTTCATTAAAATGTTGATATAAGGAAGTATCAGAAACGAGTAATTCAATGATTTCAGATTTATCTATAATAGTAATTCTTTGTCGAGATAAAAACGCAATAAATTGTGGTAAAAATCTTTTGGCATAGATATCTAAATATAACTTTGTGGTTTGATTATTATAGGTGACTAGCAAGTAAAAATAGTCGGGACTACTATCAAAAGCGGACGCTCTTATCTTTTTGGTATAAATGATTTCTATGGATTCAATTTCAGAATAAGGAATTTTTATTTGTGTAGAATTGTTTTTTATGCATTCAATGATTTTCAGAATCGGGTTTCTGGAGAATTGATGGACCATAATATCTTGTTGGTTAATTATCCAATAATCTGAAAAGATGATTGGAAAAACTAAAAGTAGACCGATAAATATGATTGCACTAAACAACCAAAAAGGTTGATAACCAAAACCAGTAAGTAGCAAAGAGAAACAAGTCCAAACAATACAAAATAAAATTCCTTTTTTTAGATTATAAATTTTTCCAACAACTTGGGGCTTTTTAAAATAAGGACTACCTTGGATTAGCTCATCAATAGAAACATTGTATAAATCAGAAAGCATCAGTAAATTATCAATTGAAGGGATGGATTGGCCAGTTTCCCATTTGGAAACAGCTTGTGTAGTGACATGTAATTTGTGGGCAATTTGTTCTTGCGTATAGTGATTAGTTATTCTCCGTGTTTTTAAAATAGTTTGGATTAACATTATTCGTTACCTCCTTGCTTTTAGAGTAGTCTATTCCGCTATATGTTTCAATCAACTAGTGGTTGATAAGCAAATAATTGCTATTAAATAAACAATAACATCTTTTAACTACTGACTTTTCCAAGAAATATGCTATGATTAAAAAAATCAGCAAAACAGAGGGTAGGGAGTTAGAGGATGGATAAAATTAGAATTAACAACTTGAAATTTTTCACAAAAAATGGTGTTTTGGCAGAAGAAAAACGTCTAGGACAGCAATTAGAAATCGACCTTGAAATGCAGTTGTCGCTAGCCGAGGCAGGGCGAACAGATGATGTCACCCAAACCGTCAATTATGCCGAAGTGAATGAATTGATTGCCCAACGAGTAAACAATCACTCGTACGATTTAATCGAAGGTTTAGCGAGTGCTATTTTAGATGATATTTCCGCAGATTATCAAGAACAATTGAACAAAATTATCATTAAAATTAGAAAATATAGTGTGCCGATGCCCGGCCTTTTTGACAATATTGAAATTGAAATGGAGCGAGAAGTATAGATGATTGGCTATGTAGCATTAGGTAGTAACGTCGGCGATCCATACGCAAATTTAGTGAAAGCCCGCAATTATTTAAACGAAGACCCGCAGATTCAGGTCGTGGCTTCTTCAAAACTTTATGAAACGGATCCTTACGGCTATACAGACCAAGATGATTTTTTGAACGCCGTATTGAAAATTGATACTAGCTATACCGCTGAAGAGTTATTGGCTGTTACCCAAGGGATTGAGCAAGTAATGAAACGTAAAAAATTAATTCACTGGGGTCCGCGGATTATTGATATTGATATTTTATTATTAGGGGAACAGTCAGTCGCGTTGCCCCACTTACAAGTTCCTCATCAAGAATTAACAAAACGGTCATTTGTTTTGATTCCCTTAAGTGATGTTTACGCAGAGGAACAATTATTGGGCACGCCAATAGCTACGTGGATTCAGCGCAGTGGCAATCAAGAAGAAGTGCGAGTAAGCGAAAAGGAATGGTAGAGATGGAGCAGGAAAAACAAACGCAAATTGAGCAGGCAGTTATCACAATCTTAGAAGCAGTGGGGGAAGATACTCAACGGTCAGGACTCATTGATACACCCAAACGTGTAGCTAAAATGTATGCAGAAGTTTTTAGTGGATTAACCGAATCTGAATTTGACGATTATAAATTATTTGATAGCTTAAATGAAGGCGAAATGGTTCTAGTAAAAGATATTGCCTTTTATTCAATGTGTGAACACCATTTATTGCCATTTTATGGAAAAGTACATGTCGCTTATCTGCCAGAAGGTGGCAAAGTATTGGGACTAAGCAAGTTACCAAGATTAGTAGAACATTGTGCCAAACGTCCCACAGTTCAAGAAGATTTAACAGTGACAATTGCCCGCAAACTCCAAGAAAATATTCCCGTCAAAGGCATTGCAGTAGCCATTGAAGCGGAACATATGTGTATGACGATGCGCGGCGTGAAAACACCACAAAGTAGCACCAAAACATTTCAATTTACAGGACTATTTAAAGAACAAGAGTGGAAAAATCAATTTTTAATGGAGATACGTTAGAAAATGGAAATCATTGTTGGCACGAATAACCAAGGTAAGTTAAAAGAAATGCAATCAGGACTTAAGGACCATGCTATTCAACTTGTCTCTTATCGAAAGTATACCACCAGTCAAGAACAACCGGCAGAAACTGGTACTACGTATGCTGAAAATGCTTATCTAAAAGCTCGCTTTTTCCAACAATTAATTGGCCGCCCAATGTTAGGTGATGATGGCGGCTTAACGTTAACTGCTTTTCCTGATTTATTAGGGATTTATACAAGCCGCTTTTTCCATTCAGCCAATCCGGAAGAACAGAACCGCGAACTGTTGCACTTATTTGAAGGGCAACAGTCGACCCGAGAGTTAACCTTATCAGCCACGTTGGTCTATGTACTCGATGACGACAAACTGTTGCAAACGGAAGCCACTTTGACTGGTGAATTAGTTGAACCGCGCGGTACAGGCGGTTATGGTTTTGATCCGATTATTTATTTACCAGACCGAGGCAAAACCTTAGCGGAGTTGTCCACAAGTGAACGAATGAAAATAAGTCCTAGAATGCGGGCTTTACGAAAGATGATTCAGCAGATAAAGGAGCAATGTGACAATGATTGATTTAAAAAAGAATTACCAAATTATGGGGATTGTCAACACGACCCCCGACTCTTTTTCTGATGGCGGTAGCTACACAACGGTCGACGTGGCCTATCAACATGCGCTTCATCTACTAGAAGCGGGGGCCGATATTTTAGACATTGGCGGCCAATCCACACGCCCTGGCTACGAAGAAGTTTCTCCACAAGTTGAGGCAGAACGAGTATTACCATTAATAAAAAAATACGTGAGACTTCTCTAGCGCCGATTTCTGTGGACACCTACTATCCCGAAGTAGCGGAAGCCGCGATCCAAGCTGGCGCCACAATGATTAATGACATCAAAGGATTAGACACTCCGGGGATGGCAGAAGTCCTCGCGCAATACCCTGAAATCCAAGTTGTGATTATGCATTCTAGAAAACGCCAATCTCTTTCTTTAAAAGAAGAGTTACACCAATTTTATACAGAAAAAATTGAACAATGCCAAAAATATGGGCTTTCCTTAGAAAAAATTTGTTTCGATCCAGGGATTGGCTTTCATAAAACTGTCGCAGAAAACCTTCAACTGTTAAAAGATCCTAACGCCTTTCGCTACCAAGATTATCCGTTACTATACGGCGTTTCTCGCAAACGAACCATTGGCGCTTTAACGAACGAACCAGAACCAGCCAACCGTGATTTTGGTTCAGCCGCTGCTTCCTTGTATGCAGCACAACAAGGCGTAGAAATTTTACGTGTTCATAATGTCCAAGGCTTAAAACAAACATTTGATGTCTGGCGAGCATTGTCGGAGAAGGAGTAAGGGCAGAGCAATGGACTAAACAGACCGACCATCTTTTTTGATGGTCGGTCTGTTTAGTCTATTGCTAAAATCAGTAATAAAAAATAAACCTGTCATAACTTTTACCGAAGGTTGATTATAATTAAAGATGACGTCTTAAACGTTCGCAACCTAATAAACGGCAGAAACAGAACCAACGCCTTCGGAACTAATCGGTTCTGTCCTGACCTCTTCATGTTTATCGTGTTTATTATGCTAAGTTGAAACGGGAAAGTCGATTGTTAAATAAGCTTTCGTTTTTTAGGTATTTTTAAGAAATATTTTAGAGTAGATACAGCATAGAAATTCTATTACAATTGTCTTTGGATCTTCAAATAATATCAATTGTTATTTAATATTTATTTTATTTTTTACAAGTAAAAGTAAGGAGGTTGTAATCTCAATTGAAAAAACATAACTATTTATTGATTTTATTGTGGATAGTTGGAGGGATCTTTTTAGGAGTTGAAAAAGTAGAGGCTGCTCCTAGACCATTAACAGAACTGGGCTATTTCCATTGGGCAAATCAATCGATTACACCAGCGGCAAACACATTTATTATGCATTACGGCGAAAATACATCCGTCGAACCAATTGAAGGCGAAGTGTATTCAAACTACATGGCAGTTAGTCGAACGACAAATAAAAGTAAAGCAATAGTAAAAAAATGTGGGGTTCTATGAAGGAAAAGCAGTTAATTTATTAGTTACATTACAACGGAATAAAAGTAATTTGGATGGAGGATCAATTAGTTTTACTGAAAGCTATTTTTTAGGAATTACGATTAAAGGCGAAATGCTGGTTACCTATGATTTTGTTGATAATTATGGTCAGCCCTTAACGATAAAAACAGCGTTTAATTACTATGGGTTAAATTCAAACAAATATGTTGGCTATAAAAACCCTGGAACGATAATTGATGCCTTATATGCGGAAAATCCTACACATATTCTTTACGATACGTGGGATGGCGGAGACGATGATTATTGGTTATATCTAAAAAACGTTACTGCAGGGGTACCTTGGCGGGACCCTCGCCAGCGTTTTGAAATGACGACCAAAAGTATTTCTACTGTTACGTTTGTAGTCCACAACAATGACACAACGCCGTCATCCATTGTTTACTTTACGGATTTTTTGGCAAAACCAGAATTTCCACCAGCCTACGCAATGGATACTTATTTTGAAAATGCAGAGACGGCTGTTTGTTTAAATGTGCAACAGACCATTCCCAATATTGATCAGTGGACAAAACCTAGTCAAATGGTTGTAAACGTTAACCTGAACCAAGTAAATCAAACAAAGCAATATAAATTTGACAAAGTCTTAGTTACAGACTTTAAAGGAGAAGATTTAACGGATTTATTTACTAGCCAAACAGATGGTGAAAATGTCCAAATTATGACAAAAAATCTGTCAGATAGTCGTCTCTACGATACCGTATTACAATATAAAGTTTACTTGAAATGGCAAGGGACTCAAAATCCAGTCGATACGGCGCTCATTTCAAATGGAAAATTAGACTTGCCGTTTAGTGCAAGAACTCTTTTAGATGGAGAAAATTTAGAGGAAACGACTGCTACATCCAGTGTGAATTATGTGGGGAAAGCAACGGCTGTGTTTTTAAATGAACAAGATAATGCTATTTATGAACCAGTCACAAAAGAAGGGATTTTAACCACGCCTTTTGACTTGTCTAATCAGTATCCCCAAATAGCTGGCTATGAACCAATTAAGACCCAACAAGATCAAGGAATGTTTCTTCCAGAGGAGCAAACAATTATTCATCGTTATCGTGAAAAGAAGTTATTACAATTCAAATTGATGGATGAAGAAAATCCGCTATTGGTCTCACGTTTTACAAATCAGCGAGAAGTTACTTTTTCATTTTCTCATGATCCATCAACCAATATAACTTTAATAGCGAAGTGTGGCACAGAAGAAAAAGAATTAAAAAAATATGTAGATGCGCCAGAATCGGTTGTTGATAAAGTTACGTATACTTTTCCTGAACATTGGTTGAATCGAGAGGTTTTCTTTTATATAAAAGATGAGAACAATCAAGAGTCAGAAAAAGACAGTCGGACTCTTCAAAAAGAATCTGGGCCCAAGCTCATTTTACCTGATACAATCAATTTTGGTGTGAATGAAATTCCCGCAACAGAGACAATGATTTCTTCTATTACAAATAAAGAAATCCGCATTGAAGATACAAGCAAACTTGATAAAAGTCGGTGGACAATTAAAGTAAAAGAAGAACAACCGTTAAAGAACGAAAGCGGTGAGTTACTCGACAAAAGAATAAGTTATGGTGAGAAGAATCAGCGTGTTCTAATTAATGCAGATAGCCAACCTATTTTGCAAGGAAGCGGCAACGCTACCGCTAATTTGACCAAACAACTTCAGTTGACGATTTTTCCTTCTGATCCAGTCGGAAGGTATAGTGGAGTATTGCGGTGGTCTCTGGAAGATGCGCCAGAATAACCCCTTTGTTTAATAAGAAAAAAGTGTCCAAAGATCTATCAATAGATAATTGGACACTTTTTTATAGATCTCTCTGGGGCTCCTACTTTTTTAAAGAGAGCGCCTTCTAACAAAGTGCAAATGTGTTATACTACACAAGTAGGAAGTTTATGACGGTGGCAATTTCTCAAAAAAGGGGGACTGCCAATGTTTTTGCTTGTTTGCTCTTTCCCTAGAAAGGAATAGTAGTGACTGTCTTTGAAGCATTGATGTTTGCGATCGCTTTCGCAACGTTAATTGTCAAAATCAGTAATAAAAACGACAAAAAATAAACCCGTCATAACTTTAGCAAGGATTGACGGGTTTATTTATCCACAATTAAAGCTACCGTCTTAAACGGTCTACCCGAGAGCGTATGTCTAGTACGCTCTCTTCGTGTTTATTATACCAAGGTATCACCTAAAAAGCTAGCCGCTAAATCCTCAATAGGATTTAGCGGCTTCTTTAATTTTCTCTTGTCAAAATCGTTTGTGTAATTTCATACAATTGTTCTTTCGCTTGGGCCTTTGTTTCAGGAAGTTTGCTGATTTCTTTCAGCGCTTTTTCTGTGTAATGAGTGGCTAATTGTTGGGCCTTTTCTACGCCACCTAGTTCATGGACAAGACGATAAATTTCCTGTGTTTCTTCATCGGTCAAGGCTTCTTTTTTCATTAAAAGTGGCAACAAGACTTCACGATTGGCTTCAAGTGCATAAATCAAGGGCAAAGAATACACGCCTTGACGTACGTCTTCTAAGACGGGTTTGCCGATAGCATCAGCAGTTTGTGTATAGTCCAAAATATCATCAATAATTTGAAAAGCCAGTCCGATATTTTCGCCGATTTCACCACAACGTTTGGCAAAACGTTGGGAGGTGCCACTTTCATAGGCACCGACAAAACAACTTAGCGCAAACAGTTCCGCAGTTTTCCCGGAAATGTTTTTTAAATATTGGTCAATTGTTACCTCGAAATTATAGCGATTGTCCATTTGACCAAGCTCACCAGTCAGGACTTTTTCCATACTGCGCGAATTTAATTGAATGCTTTTTAATGAAGAAGAATAATCAGATAAGAGCTTGAAACAGCAAACAAAAAGATAATCGCCTGTATACACGGCTGTGCTATTCCCAAAGCGCGAACGCAATGTTGGCAAGCCACGACGCGTATCGGCTTCGTCGACAATGTCGTCGTGAACTAACGTGGCGGTATGCAGTAATTCAATGGAAGCCGCTAACGCTGTCGCCTTTTTAGGGTCCCGCTGTTCACCAAAATAAGAGAACAACAGTTGGTAGGCTGGACGTAGCAATTTGCCGCCAGAATGAATCATGTCATGGACAGCAGCTTGAATCTCTTGATTATCGATTTGAACCGCTTGTTCCATCAAGCGAAGAGTAGTTGTTAATTCTTTTGATAACGTAGGATAGGTATTCCACATAGGATGTATATTCATAAGATGACTCCTTTAATTGTGGCGGACAGGTTTTCAATTAGAAAAATTGACTCCACTTATGTTTCGTTGTTTGTTCATAATTTAGTTGGAATTTTCGTAACGTCTGGACATGTTGTAGTAAATAATTAGCGGCAATCCCAATGGCAATCCCCGAAAGTAACCCAAACAGAGATAGAAATGGTAAGTACAGCATCGGCGCCCACGAATGAGCAAAGAAAGAGGTCGTTAGCAACTGACCAACGTTGTGTAAGAAACCACCAACGGCACTAATCCCAATGATGCTGACCCGTTTTGGACCCAGCTGTTTGACAAGCAACATGCCGAAATAACTTAATAAGGCACCACTGGCACTATAGAAAAAGGTCGAAAGTGTGCCGCCCAGTAATGTCGTTAAAATCAAACGTAAACAGACCAGGAAAAAACTATCACGCTTACGCATGGTGAAAATCGCAATAATGGTAATTAAATTTGCTAGACCGAGCTTTGCCCCAGGAGCAAATGCGAAAGGGTAAGGAATCATATTTTCGATTAAACCAATAATGACCCCTTGGGCAACGAGCATAGCAATATAAATATTCTTGTGTAATTTGCTCATAGTTGTCGTGCTTAATAAATTAAGCTACCGTCTTCACTCCCATCAGAAGCTTCCACGGTGATAAACAAATTGTGGGGCAGACAGGCAATCGGGGTTTCACCAGGTTTGGAAATCCAGCCTCGCCGAACATCCACTAAGTCAGCACAGTTGGCTTCCTTCACGCGGATACGATCACCATCTACTTCAATCAGGTTGTAATCACCGTCTTTTGCTTCGTATTTATATGTATAATGCGGGCCGTCCTTTTTTAAATCAAAGACTTTGATTACTTTGTTGTCTACTTTCAAGACTGCTTGATACGTAGCCGCTTCTTGACCACGGTTTTGCATGGCAAAAACAACAAGGGGCAGAAAAGAACCAAGAACTAAAACAGCAATAATAATAACGTCCCATGTTTTCAAGCGACTTTTCTTAATGAATTCTTTGATCGTCATTTTCTTCTCTCTCCTTTGGTGTTTTTTTCTTGTCTATCATAACATAATGAACGGAAAAGAAGTATTCTTTTCCAGTTGAGCCACCATATTATATAAAAGAAAATATGTGGGACAAAAGTCATGCTTGACTGCTGTCCCACATACTAAATCCTATGATAGTCAGCTGGAGACATGTGTCTCAGCTTTTGCTCGTAGTTGTCAATCGATTATCGATTGCTTACTTACCGCCGTATCTAGCTTTCGGGGTACCATACCACGCTTTACCAAGTTTGCGTTGAATCCATGGAATTACCCAGCGGTCTAAACCGACAGCACGGCCTGAACCGTTCATCAAAGCAAAAGCGACAAAGATAAACCAGATATTTACCCAATAGAACATGCCAGATAAACAGAAGGCAATTGTTAAACCAATTGTAGCAGCACTTGATAACCAAGTGAATAAACCAGCAATCAATGCTAAAGCAATACATACTTCAACGATTGTCATGAATTTTTGCATGAACAAAGCAACTTCTTGGTTTGGCATCATAAATTTCATTACGCTTTCGAACCATTTAGGCATGTGATCAAACACTTGCATTGGTGTTTCGCCGTAAGCGTAGCTTAAACCAAAGTGCGCTGCTTGTGTTGCCGCATCGGCACCACCGCTTGCCGCCGCATCCGCCGCACCACTTGCAGCAGTTGTTGCTGTTTCAGTTGCTTGAGAAGCACCTGTTGTTACTTGTTCTTGTAACCAAGGGAATGGGAAAACGACTTTATCTGTGAACCAAGAACCATCACCAAACCAAGTGCTTGGTTTCAAGTAATCGCCGTTGCCGACAATTTTCTTCATTGATTCGACTAACCAAACCATACCATAGAAGACACGTAGCGGAACACTCCACAAGACATTGCCGTAACGAGACGTATGTCCGCGAGCAACAGAACGATCATCTTTAATATGGAAGATTTCGTGCATAATGTATTGGAACATGTAGTAACCAGAACGAATATCAAAGAAGTATTTCAAGTTAACGATATGTTTCATAATGATGGCTAAGAAACCACTCAAATGAATTTTATCGAATAAGTTGGCAACGCCCCATTTCGCGCCGATGGAAACCATGAATCCTTGGTAGTTTCCTTTAAAGGCGTGTTTTTCGCCGCCTTTAATATCTGCAACGATGTTGGCAGCCGCAGTATGACCTGTTTGTTCAGCTGCTTGAACGATTTGAGGAGTTGGTGTATTTGGTGTTTCTTCGTAATAAACCAAGTCACCAATGATATAAATGTTTTTGTCTTCGTAACCTTTTGCTTGCATGTATTCATTCGCAACTAAACGACTACCACGTGCTGCTTCTAAACCAAAGTCAGCGGCATCAGAAGTTGCTTTCACACCAGCTGTCCAGATTAACGTATGCGTTGGTACTTCAGAACCATCTTTTAATTTAATGTGATCTGCTGCAACTTCAACGATTGGTGAGTTCAATAATAATTGAACATTTTTCTTTTCTAGATAACGTTCTGCTTTGGCAGCATCGTTACGAGATAACATGTTTAAGATGGTTGGCATTGCTTCAACAACCATTAATGTAATTTCGTCTGGATCAATTTTGGCATCTTTCGCTAAACGATCTTTCCAGTCGATTAATTCGCCGACCATTTCGATCCCAGTAAAACCAGAACCACAGACAACGAATGTTAACATTGCTTTGCGTACTTCAGCATCTGGTTCGATGGCTGCTTTAGCAACGGTTGCTTCAATGTGATGACGAATTTTCACTGCATCATCAAATGACCATAAGGTGAAACCATTTTCTTTCACGCCTGGTGTTCCAAAGTCGTTTGGTTCGCCACCCATACCCAGAATTAACTGGTCAAATGGATAAGAACCTGCTAAAGTTTTCACAACTTTGTTTTCTTTGTCGATCCCAGTAACAGTATCTGTTACTAATTTTACGTTTTTCTTGCGTGAGAACAAACGTTGTAAGTCGTATTGAATTGCTTCTGGTTCAACACGTCCGCCTGCTACTTCATGCAATTCGGTCATCATAGTGTGGTAAGAATGGCGATCAATCAATGTGATTGTTACGTCCGTATCTTTTTTAAATTTCTTTGCTAGAAATTTAGTAGCTGAAACGCCAGCATACCCAGCACCTACAACGACAATATTTTGCTTTGTCATTGACAATCCGCTCCTTAATATTGTAAGTAGTAAAATAGTGATAATGATTAATAAGTACACAATCGACTAACATTATATAAGTATTTCACGAATTTGTCTAATATAAATTTTAATTGTCAACAAATTTACTCCAACGATGAGTTTTTGATGAAAAAAAGACCGAAATGTAAATATTTTTAGGGGATGGTCTTGACAACGTTTTTAAAACCATTATAATGTGTAATGTATCACAAACTTTTAATGTTTGTGAAAATCATGAAAGAAAAGGTGACTATCAATGAAAGTGAATAAATTTGTTAAAGGTTTTGCGGCAATTGCATTATTTAGTTTAGTATTAGCAGGCTGTGGCGCAGACAAGAAAGACAACACAACGAACTCTTCTAGCGCAGCATCTTCAGAAACGAAAAAATCAACTGAATCATCAGCACCAGCGAAAAAAGTTGCCGGTGGCGATTTAAAAGATGGTACGTATAAATTAGAAGAAAAAAATGAAAAAAATGGTTACCGTGCAGTCTTTGAAATGACTGTAAAAGACGGCAAAATCACTGAATCTAAATATGACAACATCAATGCTGACGGCAAATCTAAAACAGAAGACACTAAGTATGAAGAAAGCATGAAAGCAAAATCTGGTGTTGGACCAAAAGAATACATCAAACAATTAAACGATTCTTTTGTTAAAGCACAAAGCGCAAGCGGTGTGGAAGTAGTAACTGGTGCGACTCATTCATCTGAATCATTCCAAAACTACGCACAACAATTGATCCAAGCAGCACAAGCTGGTAACACAGACACAATCGAAATCGACAATGGGGCAACATTGAAAGATGGTACGTACTCATTGAAAGAAAAAAATGACTCAAACGGCTACCACACAACATTCTCAATGACTGTGAAAGATGGTAAAGTGACTGAATCTAACTACGATAACGTGAACGCTGACGGCAAATCTAAAAAAGATGACACTGAATACGAAAGCAAAATGAAAGACGTTGCTGGCGTTGGACCAAAAGAATATATCGAAACATTAAACAAAGAATTTGTTAAAGCAATGGGCGAAGAAGACGGCTCACCTGCAGGTGTTGAAGTGGTAACTGGTGCAACACACAGCACACATTCATTCATCAACTACGCACAACAATTAGTGAACGCTGCTGAAAAAGGCGACACAACTGAAATCGTTGTTGACAACATCGTAACAAAATAATTAGAAATAAATGAATCGTGAAGTAGTTCCTGAAACGCTTTTCAGCAATTACTTGACACCATTGAGGGGTTGGGAAAAAGTCGGTTAGCTGACTTTCCCGCCCCTTTTTCTTCGCTAGTTCTGTCCATCGTTTCACAAATTTTTTTCACAGAAATTTGTGAATTTCCAAGAGAAAGACTTTTCATTTTTTCCAAAAAAGGCTACTATGCAAGAGAACTTATTTTTTAATTAAAGAAGGAAAGAAGAGGGAATCCTATGAAAAAGAAACTTCTGCTCATGGTGAGTGTTCTAGCAGTGCTGTTTGTGGCAGCTGCTTGTTCCTCAAAACCAGAAGCGAAAATTAATACAGAACCATACTCTGACCGTCAAACAATGCTTGGTACCTACGTTCAAATTCGCATCTACGATGATGGCAAAGAAGACGTCTTACCGAAAGCCTTTGCCCGTGTCAAAGAACTAGGCGATAAAATCACGGTCAACCAACCAGGTTCAGAAATTGATGAAATCAACCAAGAAGCAGGCGTGAAACCAGTCAAAGTCTCAGATGACCTGTATCCTTTATTGAAAAAAGCCTATGAATACAGCAAAGACTCCCGCGGCGGCTTCGACATGGCAATTGGCCCAATCACCTCTATGTGGCACATTGGCTTCGATGATGCCCGCAAACCAAGCCAAGCCGAAATTGATCAAGCCTTGAAACTCGTTGATTACACGAAAGTCAAATTCAACGACAAAGAGCAAACCGTTTACCTTGAAGAAAAAGGCATGCAATTGGATTTAGGCGCAATTGCCAAAGGCTTCATTACCGATGAAGTCGTGAAAGTTCTGAAAGACAACGGCGTCACCACCGCTATCGTCGATTTAGGCGGGAATGTTTACGTCTTAGGACACAGCCCGCGTGGCAAAGACATGGACTGGACAGTCGGCATTCAAGACCCGAATAAAGCCCGCAACACTGTTTTAGGTCAAGTCAAAGAAAGCAACAAAACCTTAGTCACATCAGGAATTTATGAACGCTACTTAAAAGTCGATGGCAAAACCTACCACCATCTCTTCGATCGTGAAACTGGCTATCCATTTGATAACGACATCGCAGGTGTCACCATTATCACCGACAAATCCATCGATGGTGATGGTCTCTCAACAGCCGTCTTCTCAATGGGCGTCAAAAAAGGACTAGAATATGTCGAAAGTCTGAAAGGAACCGATGCCATTTTCGTCACAAAAGACGACAAAGTCTACATCAGCAAAGATATCGAAGGCAACTTTGAAATCGGCAAAGACTCTGGCTATACGATGGGGAATCGGGCCGATTTGAAATAAGGAGCGACTAAAAATGTCTTTAAATGTGTTTTTAAAAGTAGTGGAAATTCAGACGAAGCTAGCCAGTCTCTTTCCTTTTATCATCGGGGTCTTGTTTTCAATGACCTATTTCGGGGAAGTTCAGTGGGGCAACACGCTGGTTTTCTTCATTGGCATGGTGGTCTTTGATATGGCCACCACTGCCATTAATAATTACATGGACTTCAAAAAAGCTAAATCAGACGTCTATAAATATGAAGAAAATATTATCGGACAATCAGGCGTTTCACCACAACTAGTTCGCAACATGATTTTCGCCATGATTGCCTTCACTGCCGTTGTGGGTGCGTACTTGACGGTTCAAACCGGTTGGCTCTTCCTTGTTTTAGGTGGGATTTGCTGCTTCATCGGTATTTTCTACACGTATGGACCGATTCCGTTATCTCGCATGCCTTTGGGAGAAATTTTCAGTGGCTTCACGATGGGCTTAGGCATCTTCGTCTTAACCGTTTACTTGAACGTCGTCACCAAGCCGCCGTTTTACTTAACGGTTGATTTCGCCAGTGGCGCCTTTCGCTTAGACGGCAATCTCTGGGCGGTGCTTGCGATTGTCGTGGCTTCCTTGCCCTTGGTCTGTTCGATTGCTAACATCATGCTCGCCAATAATTTACGAGACTTAGATACGGATATTGAGAACCACCGTTATACATTAGTCTATTACATCGGGCGCCCAGCAGGGATTGTCCTGTTTCAAGTATTAGCGTTAGCAGGTTATCTGGTGATTTTATTTGGCTTCATTAGTGGTATTTATCAATGGCCTGTGTTAATCACGTTTGCCACTTTGCCAGTCATTTGGAAAAATATTCAAACGTTTAAGCAAGAATTGCCGCAGCCGAAAAGTTTCCGCCATTCCATTAAGAACTTAATGGTTTTCAATGGCACCTATGCCTTAGGGCTATTAATCAGTGCCCTGATTGGTTAAACTCTAAAAAAATGCGCAGAATGCGAAAAAAATCTTGTTTTTTTTCAAGAAGTTTCTTCAAAATAGTTAAGAAAAGCTCAAAATGTTAGTAGTCAATACTAACATTTTGAGCTTTTCTCGTTAAAAAGAACAAAAAATTAAACTTTGAAAGAGTGGTTTCAGAGAAAAACAGGTGGGAAACAACATTCCTGTTGGTCGATAATTAAATAACATGCTTGTAAACGCTGCTCTGTCACTATATTTCAAAAAATTCGCATGGGGTGCGTAAAAATCGTCAATTTCTCAAAGGGGTTTCTTTGTTATTATAGAGGTATGAAAAAAGGTTGTTTGAGCATTCGATAAACACCAGCTCAAATCTGTTGTTGATTTAAAAGGAGGTTTTAAAATGAAAAAAAAGCGTTATTTAATGATTGCGTGCCTACTATTTTCCCCTAGTTTTTTTATAAATGTTGAAGCATCTGATGGTGGTTCTAGTTCGGTGGGGGTGGAATTCTATCGAAAAAATCCAGCGAAAGTCGCTCCCCAAAAGCCCTCGCCGAAAACAGATGCGCCAGCCGCTAGTCCGCAGGGGAAAGCAAAGGGACAAGCTGGCACTCCACAAGGAGGTCATTCAGGTGGTGGTTCGGCACAAGCCACCACGACTGGCTCGCAGCTCCCTAGCACAGGGAGCAAGAGTCAGGTAAATCTTAGCATTCTCGGCTTAGCCTTAATTGGCCTGGTGGGAATGGTACATAGAAAGAAGGGGCAGCATGAAACAGATCAAGTTTAGACACTTAGCAACATTGGGATTATGTTGCTCGTTATTAGTCAATTCATTCACAGGAATCACGGCTATTGCCGAAACTGTGACGATTGAAAGTAGTCCGACGGCAGAAACAGTGGCAAGTGAAGCCACAACAGAAACAGAGAAAAAGTCGGCAGAAACTGAAGTGAAAGAAACAAAAGCAACTGAAACGCCGACGGAGGAGAGTCAAGAGAAGAAAGAAACCACTGTAGTGGAAGTAAAGGAAGAGGAGAGCGAAGAAGAAACTAACAGTGAAAGTCTATTAGCTCCATCTGTCATAAATATACCTAAAGTTGAAAATTCAGGGCAAACAAGTAGTTTTGAAATATCGAAAGCTCAATCTAGAAGAAGAGACTATACTTTTTTAGCGCAGACAATAGATATTCAATTTATGAATGAGGAGAGGAAAGCATTAATGCCTGCAACTTCTGTAGGATTAACTGCGAATTTATTTTATTCCAATAACAATATATTGTATCCGAAAGGAACCTTGACTGGAGTCAAGAGTTCTACTAATCCAAATATTAAACAATTAACCGTTCCAGCACAAAATTTCAATGCAGCAGGAGTACCAGATTCTAAGCTTTTAACCTATGGAATAAATCAAACAACGTTTACACTTCCTAAGTTTTATTCTATGTCACTTCAACCGAGCAATACGTATACTGGTACAGTATATACAATTCCTAAAATAATTAGAAAAGAGTATGATGGAAGTTTATATCCAACTAGTTGGGATGAGGGACCTACCAGGTTAATGGTATCAGGTAATAATGGCGTATACCAAATGCATGAATTCACTTGGAATGATAAACCGAATTCTGGTTTGTTTAGTTTTATATACATGGGCTCAGGAGATGCTGCGGCGTATGAAGGATTTAATACTGTGGATGGGCCGATTACTTACTATATTAAGAATCGACGAGTCACCGAGAACTTCGTGGACGCCAGCGGTACCAAAATCACACCACCAACTGGCTTCACCCAAGGCAAACAAACGGTGATTAATAGTGACCCGTACACCTTCAAACAAAGTGGTACCTTACCAGACACATACAAAGCGAATGGTAAGACTTACAAATTCAAAGGCTGGTACAAAGGCAAAAACAAACCAGCAACCTTAGAAACCAGTAAAACACCAAGCTATAAGGTAACGTATGACGACAACGATGATTTGAATGTGGTCTATGAGGAAATAAAAGCCTTTGATTTTCCAGCACTTACTTATCAGTTTGGGTTCGTAGACGAATCAGGCAAACGAGTAGATGCTTCAACAATTGGCTTAACCTATGATAACTGGTATGGGGAAGTATTAACAGGTAATATAAATGACTGGAAAACAGTCAGCCTTGAAAAAGGTCAAGTTGCGCCAACTAAAAACAACTTGAAGGAAATTGCTTATCCTGCGCAATCTCTTGAAATACTAAGTGGTCGAACTTCGCAATACAGTGCGGCTAATTTAACTTTTACTCTCCCAAAATACTATGGAAAAATCAGCGTCTATAACAAGAGTGGTACTTTTGATGTATCCTACCCGTTCCCTAGTATTTATCACAATAATAGAACAACGCCAGTTAGTGATAGTGCTAGTGCTAGTGCTAGTTGGTTTCAACTAAAGAAAAGTGGGAACCAATCGTTTATTTTTGACAAAACGACTTCAGCAGCCCCAATCGATATTCGGGTGCCTGCTTACTTGCGAGAAATTGTGGATAATCCCGATCTAACAGCAGATGCATCAGGCTATTATACACTTGATAAACCTATCTACTACTATCTAACCAATCGCAAAGTCACCGAGAACTTTGTCGATGCCAGCGGTACCAAAATCACGCCACCAACTGGCTTCACCCAAGGCAATCAGATTCCGATGACCAGCGATACCTTCAAGTACACAGCTGCCAAAGCTTTACCAACTAGCTACACAGCAGATGGTAAGACGTATCTGTTCCAAGGTTGGTACAAAGGCAAAACCAAACCGAACACGTTGACCACCAGCACTATGCCAACGTATGACACAACCTTTGATGACAATGACGATATGACAGCAGTCTACAAAGAAGCAAGCATCAGCGCTAACTTAACGATGCGTGGTGCAGTCGATGTCATTGACAATGGCGGAACCATGGAATATTGGGAAGTGCTTTTAAAAAATACTGGAGAAGCACCATTAACTTCAATTAAGATTAAACCAACCACTGACTGGGCGACTGGAATTAGTACACCCACGGAACTGTTTATTTTAGGTACTGGTCAAAATACGAAAGTTCGACCAATCACGAAAGAACAGTGGGAAGCAGGTTTTGAGATTCCTTTAGACAAAAGTCTTCCTGTTGGTGGGCAACTAACAATTAATCTCATAGGAACAAAAGTTACTGGACAACCAAACCAAGTGCTAAAAGCCGCTGTGGAAGTGTCAGGAAACTTCAACAAACTGACTGCCTCAGATACTGTTCGGATCAAAGATTTAGATCAAGAAATAAAGGAACCAACTGGAGAAGGATTTATCAGTGTACCAACTTTCGATTTTGGTCAAGTTGGCGTTGCTAGCGCTACGAAGCAACATGGTTTGAAGAAAGCCGCTGATTACTATGGCAACGGTACTCGTAATCCCTATGTACGAATTAGCAAAACCCAACCGAATTGGAGTTTAACCGCACAATTGTCACAACCAAAATCAGCTACTGATAGTCTACCGACGGCGACCCGCTTATTATTAGGCGCGGCTCCTGTTTCAAGTTTCTCCAATTACAATCAACCAACTGAGTTGAAAAATACAATTGGCACCACGAATGCTATTAACTTAACGGCAAATAATGCGGCAACCAGCATTATTGCCAATCAACAATTTACCGGTAGTGATGTCTATCAACTGGACTTTACGTTTGATAATATCAAACTAGAAGTACCAGCCAACCAAGGAACGGCTGGTCAACAATACCAAGCCGCAGTTACGTGGAATTTAGTAACTGGCCCGTAAAAATAAAAAATACTCGAGCTTCAGAAAAAGAGGAGGCTCGAGTTTTTTTATTGATAGTCTTATTATGGTCATTGTGCCATAATAGAAACGCCAAGAGAGCGGTTAAGAAGGGTAACGAAAAATAGTCTTTTTGAAATGACTGTCTAACTAGCTGAAGTTAAACTGCAGTCATTTCTTTTTACTTGCTTTTTAATAGTAAAGAAATTGTGAGAAAAGCTCAAAATGTTAGTGTTTGTGACTAACATTTTGAGTTTTTTGTGGTAAATATTAAGGAATTTTGCTGGAGATTAAGAGAAAAATGGTGATTTTCCCTGGAACTCAGGCGTTTTTTCGAAAAAAAAAGGCTCTTCCACCTTGGTATAACAGGAATCGTTGGAAAAGTCGACTAACCGTATTAAAATTTGAAATTTCAGGGAACGACTTTTTTGATAGAATAATATAGAAAATAAAAAGCTGTACATAAACTAATAAAAATATACATACTAAAAGGAGAATAGCATGAATCAAAAAGTAAAAAAAGTATTCGCAACCGCTTTGTGTTGTTCCTTATTAATAAGTTCACTTAATGGTATTTCAGCAGTTGCTGAAACCATAACCACACCAAGTATCACTCAAGAAACACAACCAGAAGAACCTCAAGCGGATGTATCACCAGAAAGCGGAGCGCTCCTTCAGGGACTACCAGTGCTTCCATCAATTACGACAACGGCGGAAGAAATACAACCAGAAGAACCGCCAGTGACAGAAGTTTCTGAAAAATTTGAACCTGATCAGCCTGTTCCTTTTTTGCCTGACCCACAGCAAGGGAGCAAACGAGAAAATCGAGCGGCAGGTACATTTGCTATTCCCGCCAAAACTTATAAATTAGCGTTTATTGATGAAGCGGGTAAGTATATCGATCCCGCTAAAGTCACGATTACTGGCGAGACCATGAAGGTTGAAGCACAAGGTACCTCTGGCAAAGTTGGCAATGTTGTCACAAACAATGTTGGTAATCTTAAAGAAATGACGGTGCCGTCAGTGACGTTGGCTGATGATGATAGTACGGGAAACACAGGGTATTCGGGGGTTCAGAATAGTCAAATTCGTTTACCTGGTTACTATGATTTACCTCAAATGTCCCCCACTACTTATCATACAGGTACGACATTTCCAATCGCTCAATCTAAGAGAGTTCGTCTTACAAATAATGAAGTAACAGAAACAGATGATAGTGGTACGCGCTTTAGGTTGGTTAGGACTACTCCAAAGCAATACGAGTTTATCAAAGTTGCTTGGCAAAGTGATGTATCAAAGACTAAGTTTGCTTATGGCTTTAGTATGGCCACGACAAGTGGTGCCAATGATTATTTTACTACAGATGACACGGTTTACTATTACGTGCCCAACCGCCGTGTGAATATTTATTATAGTGATGCAGAAGGTAACGGCTTACCAGCTTATCCAACGGGCTATTCGGCTGCTCTTTCAACCACGCTTGTTGATTCAGAGAACTATCACTATACAGCACCCAAAGATTTTCCAGAAACCTATCATTCTGGCGGTCGCTATTTTAAATTTAAAGGCTGGTATAAGGGCGGTGCTAAACCAGACCCTAAAACAACGCCTTTAAATACAAGTTTAAGACCTGACTTTGATGTGACCTATGATGGCAATGATCGTGTCTATATTTTTTATGATGAAGTGGAAGAAATGACTACTACAATTCCTGAAGTGAAGTATAATTTTGGGTTTGTAGATGAAAAAGGTGCATTAATCGCTCCCACCGAGTTTGATATGACGACTAATTTAAAGGCAATCATGAATGGTGTCGCCCAGAATACGGGAACAGCTACAGGTATTGATGTTGGTAATTTAAAACAGTTGACTATTCCTAGCCAAACGCTAACATATGTACCCAAACTCAACATGGCTTTTTCTGGGACAGGAGATTTTCGTTTAACCGTTCCCAAGCGCTATAAAATTCCGACCGTAACGCCGAGTTTATTTTATAAAGGCTCAACGACAGCTTATCCTATGGCGACAACTTTATTAAGATTTATCGGCAACAAAGCAGACGAACGTCTTGTAACAGATGGTTCGCGATACCGTTTGGAAAATACCAGCGTCCCACATAGCTATCCCATGCGTCGAACTTATTGGGACATTGACTTAACAAAGACTATGTTTAATTCAGCTTTAAGTATGGCAACGACAGAAGCGCAACCAGCGTATTATACAACGGACGATACGATATATTACTACTTGGAGAATCGCCGCGTGACTGAACACTATGTAGATGAATCAGGCACTGAAGTATCAATGCCTTCAGGCTTCACCCAAGGAAACCAAACAGTAATTGACAGTGATACCTACCATTTTAAATTGTCGAAGGAATTGCCGTTTAGTTATTTTTTAAACAATAAATCCTATCGTTTCAAAGGGTGGTATAAAGGTAAAACTAAGCCTCAGGTATTGGAAACGAGTCGAACGCCTGAGTATGATACAACTTTCGATGATAACGATGATTTAACCGTCATTTATGAAGAAATCAAATATGGCGGAAATACTGCTACATTTGGTTTTGTCGGGGAAGATGGGCAGTTATTGAATCCTGCGAACTTTAACATTACGACAGATATTGTGGAATCAACCGCAGGAAATTCAACCGTTTTAAGTAATGTGTCTGCCGTGCTTGCAGCAAACAACTTTAAAGCCTTAACGGTACCGCAAAAAGAACATACACTAACAGAGCAGTCGTTTTATTATGGAACGAAAAACACGCTGATTACGATTCCAAAAATGTACCAAGAGATTTCTTTTGAAAAACCAGTAACGTATCAAGGAAAAAACTATCCAGTAGCAGGCCGCGTTGAAGCTACCTTTAGTGGTAATGAGTATGTCGGTGGTGCAGGACCGCCTTACTTTTCTGTTTCAAAGATGAGCCAAGGGCAATATAAAATGAGAGAATTTGCTTGGGAGGAAGCGCCAGGTCAAGTCTTTTCAAACCTATATAAAATAGCTATTTCTCGTTCAGGGACGTCGATTGGTGGGGTCGAAATGTATCCTGATGCACCAATCTATTATTACGCAACCAACCGTCGTGTCACGGAAACTTTTGTTGACACAAGCGGCGCCAAAATCACGCCGCCACAAGGCTTTACACAAGATAATCAAGTCACAGTCACCAGTGATCCTTTTACTTATACTGCTTCAAAAGCTTTACCAAGCGTTTATGCGGTTGGGGAAAAAACCTATAAGTTTGTTGGTTGGTATAAAGGCAAAACAAAGCCAACGACCTTCACCACAACGGCTACGCCAACTTATCAGGTGACTTTTGATGATAATGACGATATGACGGCGGTCTACGAAGAAGAAACGCCGACTGCTGCTTTAACTTTAACGAGTACCAACCGTGTCGTGAACAATGGCGATAGTGTAGATTGGGTGGCAACACTGAAAAATACCAGCCTGGCACCACTTAAAACGCTGACAGTGAAACCAGCGACCACTTGGCCTGCAGGAATCGGTACGCCGACGTCACTTTCTGTCCAATTGGAAGGACAATCACCAAAAATTTATCCAGTAACGGCGACTACTTGGTCTGAAGGAATCAGCTTAACAGGTCTTGAAATACCGGCAGGTCAAACAGCCAACGTGACGCTTGTTGGTACCAAAATTTCAGGAACATCAGACCAACGCTTGACGGCAACCCTTGATGTCACAGGAAATTTTGCGACAGTGAGCGCTGCGGATGCGTTACGTCTAACAGATACAACCCAAGGAACAATTACACCAACAGCAGAAGGCTTTATCAGCGTGCCAACCTTTGATTTTGGAAAAATGAATATTGCTAGTGCAACCCAACAATCAGGCTTGAAAAAAGCGGCCGATTACTATGAAAATGGTACACGTAATCCTTACTTGCGAATTAAAAAAAATCAACCGAATTGGCAGATGACAGCGCAACTATCTCAACCGAAAGCAACTACAGATAGTCTGCCACCAGCGACTCGCTTATTGTTAGGTCCTGCGAATGTTTCAAGTTTTACAAATTATAACGAAGCAACCGAACAAATCAAAGCAGTTGGTAAGACTAGTTCTTTGAGCTTAACGGCGAATAATGTGGCAACCAGTGTCGTTGCAAACCAACAATTCACAGGTAGTGACGTCTACCAACTAGACTTCACGTTTGCTAACATCAAACTAGAAGTGCCAGCCAATCAAGGCATGGCTGGCCAACAATACCAAGCCGCAGTCACCTGGAATTTGGTGACAGGCCCATAAAATAAAAATGCCCGAGCCTCTTATTTTTCTAAGGCTCGGGCATTTTTTATTGATGGTCTTTTTAGGGTTGTTGTGCTATAATGATAAAGAAAAGAGAGATATGCTTCCAACATATCTCTCTGATGTAGAGCCGTTTAAGACGGTGACCAATTTTATTATTTAAAAATAACCGTACTTGGTCAAAGTAGACGGTTATTTTTTCTTGTCATTTTTAAGCAATTTCACAATCAGCGCAATCAAAGCAATGGTAAACATACCAAACCCTAGGATCGTCTGAATTGTTTCATATGCTGACAAAAGGCCTCTCCTTTCATAGATTTTAGCACTTACATTCATAAGCACCACCACCGAAAGGGGAAAGTCTCTGCTCCTACGCTTCTCACTTCGTTGCGATTCTCGTCGCAAAGCGCATGTTCCTTTGTGCTTGCCGCCGCCATAACTTCTCTACGCTTAGAGTATACTATGTAAAACAAAAAATAATTAGTTTCCAATATGTTTTTTAGGTAATTGTGCTATAATGGTAATGAAAAGAGAGCTATGCACCAACATACTTCTCTGATGTAGAGCCGTTACTAACGGTGACAAAAATTAATATTTTTGAAATGACCGTCTAACTAGCCAAAGTTAAGCAGCGCCCCTTAATGAAAGGGGCGCTGCTTTTTAGTCTTTATTGCGATTGTTCAGTGTCTTTTGTAGAGAGGTTCATTTGTTCTTTGATGGCATTTTCGACACGTTGGCGTTCACTCTCTTCCACAAGTTGATAAGAAATACCTTCAATCCCTGTCACGCCATCGCCAGTGTAATCGTAGCCTTTTAATTGATCGGTTTCAATCGTTTTTAGTGCGGGGGTGTATTTTTTTAGCATCGCCATCATTTGGTCAAAGGACAAGTCGGTTTCGCCATGTTCGCCGATTACGTCCAGAATTTCTTGATATTTTAGCAAGCTGTTAAAAGAAAGTAACTTGTTGGTTAATTCAATTAAAACTTCTCGCTGGCGACGTTGGCGACCATAGTCGCCTTCAGGGTCTTCATAACGCATGCGCGCGTATTGTAAAGCTTCCCAGCCACCTAAATGCTGTTTGCCTTTCGGATAATGAATCCCTTCAGCGTCAAAAGCAAAGGCGTTGTCGACAGTGACGCCGCCCACCGCATCGCCAAGGTCCTTCATAGCATCCATATCAATTGAAAAGTAATGATTGATTGGGATGTGCAAGACATTTTCAACCGTTTTAATTTGCATATCGGCACCACCGAAAACGTGGGCCGCATTGATTTTATTGTATTCGCCATTAGTGCCAGCCATTTCCACATAGTAGTCGCGCGGGATGCTAGTGATGGTAGTTTTTTGTAATTGATTATTCACTGTGACCACCATTAAGGCGTTGGAGCGGTAATCGGTTTTGCGTTTTGAGTCATTCGCAATCCCCATAATTAAGAAACTAACCGGTTCACCTTTGGCTAAATCGGGACTCTTCGTGGAAGATTTTCTTGGTTTATACATGGTATTCGCTGTTTTTTGCAAATTGCGATACATGCTGACCCCGTAAGCGGAAACAGAAAGTGTGCCTAAAAATAAAAGGGTTAAACTGAAGACCACGAATAAACTTTTTCTTTTACGAGAATGGCGGCGCCGGCGTTGTGTCGGTACTTCTGCTTCCTCTGGTTCAGGTGCCGGCAAATAACGATGAACAATTTGAAATGAAAAATTGACCCAGCTATAACTTAGGAGCATCCCAGCGATGACATCACTAGGATAATGAACGCGTAAGATTAAACGACCTAACACAATCAAAACTAAATAAGTAAGTAAGAAAATTTTGATGCCTTTGGTTTTTTCGACATGAAGATAGGCCAAAATGATCAAAATCGTACAGACCAGCGCCATTGCTAATAATGAATGTCCGCTGGGAAAGCTAGCAGAGCTCCGGTCAGCTAAAGCACCTAGGTTTGGTCGAGCCCGACCCACCACATGTTTAAAAACGCTCCCTAAAAAGCCGACAGCTAATAGGTTACTGACAGCCCAAAAGGCTAGAATTTTTTCTTTTTTGCGTAAAAGGTACACCATCAATAATAAGAAGAATAGCAGCATTGGTCCAATCGTGGCTGTTTTTGCTAACAGATTGACCGCTGTTAAAAGTGGGGCATTTAATTGCCATTTGATGTGATAGATAGCTTCGTCCATTTGTTGAAACCAATTTGGACTAGCCGCCACTAACAAAGTGAGGAAAGTAAAACCAAGCGTTGTTAGGGCATAAAGTGGAAATTTTTTATTCGATGTTTGCATGAGAATCCCTTTCTTTTTCCCTTGAAAGAGTAGACTAAGCCAGCATCGATCGTAAATAAGCGCTTGCGACTAAACAGGACACAGCAAGCCAATCGGTTCTCATCGTCTGAGCTTTAGCACTATCCAACGTAAAGATTTCTCTTAGCTATTTTTAGAAGAGCCTTAATTCGACCATTCCTGTTTTACACATTGGTGTCTTTCGACATTTCTGCGCAATAGCCTATGTTTGGATAGGAGCCTCACCTAACAAGGTTATTTTATCTAACGCTAGAAGTATAGAATTTATGCAGCGGTTCTCACAATGAAGTTTAAGAAAATTTATTGTTTTTTAAATAAATTTAAAGGTGTGGGGAAGTGAAGCAGTTAAAAAAACAGTACTTGAGCATTCTAAAAAAAGAGTGGGCAAGGCTGTTCTCGGTTAATCGCTATAAATAGTTGGTGTTCAATAATGATAAATTAAAAAACAAACATTTTTTATAAGAGTGCTATAAGTTTTTCTCAGTAAAAAAGGCGGACAGTTGCTATTGAATTGCTAGTTCATTTAAAATAAATATGTCGACAATAATTGTGCACAAAGTTGATGGTCGCTATCGAAAAAGTAAAAATGATGTTGTGGAGATTTTACGTTTCAGTTGATTAAGATTACATGTTTTTTGAAGGGTTTTGCTTATAAGGGAGCGATATACATGAAAAAAATGATGTTATTCATAATTGCAGTAGGCGCAACGATGATCAGTGTTTTTGCTTTAGGAGATGCACAGCAGAGTTATGCACACGGCTATGTTGATAGCCCAGTCAGTCGAGTCAAAAATGCGGAAGCAAACGGATTTGGATGGGGACCTGGTCAAGACAGCTCACAGCCAGAAATTATCACGACACCCCAAGGAATTGAAGCGCCAACTAAATTATTAGACACGGGTCAATTAAATGGAAGGTTGCCTTCAGCTGGATTAGCAAGCTATTCCAAACTAGATGAACAAACAGCCACTCGTTGGGTAAAAAGTAATATAACAACAGGAGAGAATAATTTTAAATGGGTGATGACGGCAAAACATAAGACCAATCGTTTTAGATACTATATGACGAAACCTGGATGGAATCCTAATGCACCATTAACGATGGACGAAATGGAACTGATTGGCATAGTAGGGCAACCAATCGGTCAAGATTTACCTCCTGGTCAAGGATTTATGGTCAATGATACAGAAACACACAGAATAAATATTCCCGCTGACAGGAAAGGATACCATGTTATTTATGCCGTTTGGGATATCAATGACACGATTAATTCATTTTATCAAGCGATAGATGTTAATGTTCAATAATCAGGTATCAAGATAATGCGGCTGAGACAAAAGTGCTTAGCACCAAGAACCAAGTAGGTTCTGTTCATCATCGAATCACTACGTTCTTCGTGATTCTCAACACTTGGAAGGATTAAGATACGCCGAACACTTGTGTGAGAAAGTCAATTTCGGCTTATTTCCGAAGGGGCTGCTTTTGTTCAGCTGATTATCTTCAGAAGTAGCAAGTGGGACATCAGTCAAAACGACTGATGTCCCACTTGCTTTTTTCTAAACTTCCCCACTTATCCTCGACGCCATTCACCAATCTGGTCCAAACTAATTTCCCCAGAAGACAACGTTTTGGCCGTGCCATCAGGCAACTGGACAATCAGTTCTCCATTTCCATTAATGGTTGTCGCAACGCCGCGGAAGTCTTGCCCGTTTTGGGTAAAAGCGACGTCTTTGCCAATCACAAAGGAGCGTTGCCGGTATTCTTCTAAAAAGTCTTTCGTTGAACGTTCGTCTAAAATTTGGTAAAAATGATTCCAAATGTTGGCGACTAATTCATTTCGCGTCGCCGTCGGTTCACCATCTGGGAAAAGGGAAGTCACTTTCTGCCGAATGTCCTCAGGGAATTCGGTTTCTGTAATTGAAAAATTAATCCCCATGCCGATGATAACATTGGAAATTTGCCCTGTTTCCACATTGCTCATGGCTTCCGACAAAATCCCGCAAACTTTTTTGCCGTTTAAATAAAGATCGTTGACCCATTTAATTTCTGTGTGAACGCCTGCCAGAGCATCCATTGCTCGAGCGACCGCTACGGCCATAATCACAGTATATTGAGCGATTTCTTCAAAATTTTGGTTCGGTTGAAGCACCATGCTCATGTAAATCCCTTTACCTGGCGTAGCGAAAAACGGCCGGCCGAACCTGCCCCGCGGCATTTCTTGCATGTCAGCAACAATCAATGTATTGTCGGGCGTCTGGTCTAAAATCGCCCGCTTAGCATCGGTCATGGTAGATTCAGATGTTTCTAGGACGGTAATTGTTAAAGGCGGCGTTTGTGGCCATAATGCCAACTGAATGCCTTCTGCAGAAAGGACATCTGATTTTTCAAGGCGATACCCCTTATTTTGCACGCTAGTAATTTGATAGCCATCTTTTTTCAATTCATTAATCGCTTTCCAAATAGCTGTGCGAGATAAGGACAGACGTTGTGCCATCTCTTCGCCAGAAAGGAATGCGGGCGTTTGTTTCATCAATAAAGTTAGGACTTGGCTTTTTGTCGACATATTTTTTCCTCCGATTCGTTATGCTTATTGTAGCGGAAAGGAAAAGGCTTGGTCAACTAGTGAAAAAATCCATCTTAGGATGGAGGAAAATGAAGCAGGCGTTTGCTATACTTGTTTTATTGAGAAGGAGTGAGGGGAATGGAAAAGCAACAATATGTTTGTGAGAAATGTGGCAACATGCACTATGTGTCGGACCAATTTCAAGCAACAGGTGGGAACTTTGCGAAAATTTTTGATGTTCAAAATAAAAAATTTATTACAATTAGCTGTACCCAATGCGGCTACACCGAACTTTACCGCAGCCAAACAAGCGGCGGCATGAATGTCCTAGACTTTTTATTAGGTGGCGGTTAGTCAAAAACGAATGCATCTTTGCATTCGTTTTTTTGTGTGTGAACAGGAAGATAGGGGAAAATGCGTAATTATTTATTACGCCTTATATAGTAAACTCAGTCACATTAAGTGTGATTTAAAATTCTTTCCATCATTGCAAAGGCATAGTATAATGAAGCGAAGGGAGTGATTTCATGCTAACAACTAAATCAAGAAGACAAGGAAGCTCGGTCGTTTTAACTTTACCCACTGATAATGGTAAAAAACCAAAAGTCGACCAAGAATATATTGTGATGTATTCTGACGACGGTACAATTACATTAGTCCCTAAAATTCAGGATCCATTTAGTGAAGGTCCAGAAGGTGAGTATTATGAAAAAGATGAGTGGCATGATCTTGCACCTGAGGGGAGAGAACTTTTTTAATGAACGTTGAAAAGAAGTACATTCCCAAAAAAGGAGATATTGTATGGATTGATTTTGATCCTGCTGCAGGTAAAGAAATTCAGAAGAGACGCCCTGGTTTAGTCGTGTCAAGATATGAATTTAATCGGAAAACCATGTTTGCTGTGATTTGCCCGATTACTTCCACCATTAAAAATATTCCCACTCGATATACGTTGCCCGATGACATAGAAACTCATGGGCAAGTAGTGATCTCACAACTGAAATCTTTGGACTTCACTGAAAGAAAATTAAGTCAGATTGAGCATTTGCCATTAAAAGATATGGCGAAAATTGACCAAATAATTGAATATATTTTCTAGTTGTTGAAAAAATGCGTAATTATTTATTACGCATTTTTTCATTAAAACCCTTTACAAAAAAACTCCTTTTTATGAAAAAGAAAACCTTAAAGAAACCCTTGACTTTTCTAGACAAAGGTAGTAGAATCTATAGAGCAAAAACTATCTGAAAGTGACGAAGCAGGAGCGAAATATTGTCCGTTCCGGTTTTTTATAGGAAAACAAAAGTAGAAACGCCAGAAAATTTTTCGGAAGCATGTTCTATTTTTGGTTTTTTTTTGCTTAAAAACTGCAAAAAATGCTTTTTGTTACATATATTTAATATATGTAACGTAAATGTAATTTTTCGGATCGGTGTTTTGATAGACTTATAACTAGAGGGGTGAAGAGCTTGGCTGGACACGTAGTAAAATACGGAAAGCATCGCGAACGTAGAAGTTTCGCACGTATCAGTGAAGTATTGGAATTACCAAATTTAATTGAAATCCAAACAGACTCTTATCAATGGTTTTTAGATGAGGGACTTCGTGAAATGTTTGAAGACATTTTACCAATTGATGATTTCCAAGGAAACTTATCCTTAGAATTTGTTGACTATGAATTAAAAGAACCAAAGTACACAGTAGAAGAAGCCCGCGCACATGATGCCAACTATTCTGCGCCATTACATGTAACATTACGTTTAACCAACCGTGAAACAGGTGAAATTAAATCCCAAGAAGTCTTCTTCGGCGATTTCCCATTAATGACAGAAATGGGTACCTTCATCATCAACGGGGCAGAACGTGTTATCGTTTCCCAATTAGTTCGTTCTCCAGGTGTTTACTTCCATGGAAAAGTGGACAAAAACGGCAAAGAAGGTTTTGGCTCAACAGTCATTCCTAACCGTGGTGCATGGTTAGAAATGGAAACAGATGCGAAAGACATTTCTTATGTTCGGATTGACCGCACACGTAAAATTCCTTTAACTGTGTTAGTTCGTGCTTTAGGTTTCGGTTCAGATGATACCATCTTCGAAATTTTCGGCGACAGCGAAAGCTTACGCAACACAATTGAAAAAGATTTACACAAAAACGCAAGTGATTCTCGTACAGAAGAAGGCTTGAAAGACATTTATGAACGTCTTCGCCCAGGCGAACCAAAAACAGCAGATAGCTCACGTAGCTTGTTAACTGCACGTTTCTTTGATCCAAAACGTTATGATTTGGCAAACGTTGGTCGCTACAAAGTTAACAAAAAATTAGACTTAAAAACACGTCTATTAAACTTAACCTTAGCTGAAACGCTAGTTGATCCAGAAACTGGTGAAATCATTGTCGAAAAAGGCACGGTTTTAACACACCAAATCATGGAAACATTAGGCGAATACATTGACAACGGCTTAAACAGCGTAACTTACTATCCAAGTGAAGATGCGGTAGTAACTGAACCAATGACGATCCAAGTGATTCAAGTTCTTTCACCAAAAGATCCTGAACGTATCGTAAATGTGATTGGTAACGGCTATCCAGACGACAGCGTAAAAACAGTTCGTCCAGCAGATATCGTTGCTTCAATGAGCTACTTCTTCAACTTAATGGAAGATATCGGCAATGTCGATGACATCGACCACTTAGGTAATCGTCGTATCCGTTCAGTAGGTGAATTATTACAAAACCAATTCCGTATTGGCTTAGCCCGTATGGAACGTGTGGTTCGTGAAAGAATGTCTATTCAAGACACAGAAACATTGACACCACAACAATTAATCAACATCCGTCCAGTGGTAGCAAGTATCAAAGAATTCTTTGGTTCTTCACAGTTATCACAGTTCATGGACCAAACAAATCCATTAGGTGAGTTAACCCATAAACGTCGTCTATCAGCCTTAGGGCCTGGTGGTTTGACTCGTGATCGTGCCGGTTATGAAGTTCGTGACGTTCACTACTCTCACTATGGTCGTATGTGTCCAATTGAAACGCCTGAGGGACCAAATATCGGGTTGATCAATAGTTTATCTAGTTACGCAAAAGTGAATAAATTTGGTTTCATCGAAACGCCTTATCGCCGTGTTGATCGTGCGACAGGCCGTGTTACTGATCAAGTAGATTACTTAACAGCAGACATTGAAGACCATTATATCGTAGCGCAAGCGAACTCAGTTTTAAATGAAGATGGCACATTTGCCAATGATGTTGTTATGGCGCGTCTACAAAGTGAAAACTTAGAAGTTGCCGTAGACAAAGTTGACTACATGGACGTTTCACCAAAACAAGTAGTCGCAGTCGCAACAGCATGTATTCCTTTCTTAGAAAACGATGACTCCAACCGTGCCTTGATGGGTGCCAACATGCAGCGTCAAGCGGTGCCGTTAATTCAACCACGCTCTCCGTGGGTAGGTACAGGGATGGAATATAAATCAGCCCATGACTCAGGTGCTGCTTTACTATGTAAACATGACGGTGTCGTAGAATTCGTCGATGCAAAAGAAATTCGCGTTCGCCGCGACAATGGCGCATTAGACAAATATATGGTTACAAAATTCCGTCGTTCAAATTCAGGAACAAGCTACAACCAACGCCCAATTGTTCACTTAGGTGAAAAAGTTGAAAAAGGCGATACTTTAGCGGATGGACCTTCTATGGAAGAAGGCGAAATGGCTTTAGGGCAAAACGTCTTAGTTGCCTTCATGACATGGGAAGGTTACAACTACGAGGATGCCATTATCATGAGCCGTCGTTTAGTTAAAGACGATGTTTACACTTCTGTGCATATTGAAGAATATGAATCAGAAGCACGTGATACAAAATTAGGACCTGAAGAAATTACCCGTGAAATTCCAAACGTTGGGGAAGACGCATTGAAAGACTTAGACGAAATGGGGATTATCCGCATTGGTGCTGAAGTTCAAGATGGCGACTTACTAGTTGGTAAAGTCACACCTAAAGGGGTCACAGAATTATCTGCAGAAGAACGTTTATTACACGCAATCTTCGGGGAAAAAGCCCGCGAAGTTCGTGACACGTCTCTCCGTGTACCTCACGGTGGCGGCGGTATCGTTCATGATGTGAAAATCTTTACTCGTGAAGCTGGCGATGAATTATCACCAGGTGTCAACATGTTAGTTCGTGTCTATATCGTTCAAAAACGTAAAATTCACGAAGGAGATAAAATGGCGGGACGTCACGGAAATAAAGGGGTTGTTTCCCGTATTATGCCGGAAGAAGATATGCCATTCTTACCTGACGGAACACCTGTTGATATCATGTTGAACCCATTAGGGGTACCTTCTCGTATGAATATCGGACAAGTACTTGAATTACACTTAGGTATGGCTGCTCGCCAATTAGGTATTCACGTCGCAACACCTGTTTTCGATGGGGCAACCGATGAAGACGTTTGGGAAACTGTTCGTGAAGCTGGTATGGCTAGCGATGCTAAAACAGTTCTTTACGATGGACGTACAGGTGAACCATTTGATAACCGTATTTCCGTTGGTGTCATGTATATGATTAAATTAGCCCACATGGTTGATGACAAATTGCATGCTCGTTCAATCGGACCTTACTCTCTTGTTACGCAACAACCGTTGGGTGGTAAAGCTCAATTCGGTGGACAACGTTTCGGGGAAATGGAAGTTTGGGCACTGGAAGCTTACGGTGCTGCTTACACATTACAAGAAATCTTAACTTACAAATCTGATGACGTTGTCGGACGTGTGAAAACATACGAAGCCATCGTTAAAGGTGAACCAATTCCAAAACCAGGTGTGCCTGAATCATTCCGAGTATTAGTGAAAGAATTACAATCACTTGGTTTAGACATGCGTGTCTTGGACATTGAGGAAGCTGAGATTGAGTTACGCGATATGGACGATGACGATGATGATTTAATCACCGTTGACGCACTAACCAAATTTGCGGAACAACAATCAGCGAAACAGCTGGAAAAAGAAGCAGAATCAGTCGTGAAAGAAGAAGCGCAAGACGTTGTTCAAGAAATTGAAACAGCCGAAGACAGAGACTAATTTGTCGCTACCACTCTGATGAGTTGATTCAACTGCGACTTTGTTGCAACTGCGCAAGCCATTACTTGTTCCAAGTGTCGTCAGACCTTCTTTCAAGTGATGCTTGCCATTTGCTAACAAGTTGCTGACTCAGCTTCTCTAAATAAGGAAATGGAGGGAATTCCTTTTGATCGATGTAAATAAATTCGAAAGTATGCAAATAGGGCTTGCTTCACCAGAAAAGATCAGAAGCTGGTCTTATGGGGAAGTTAAAAAACCCGAAACAATTAACTACCGTACATTAAAACCCGAACGTGAAGGGTTATTCTGTGAACGCATTTTTGGTCCAACCAAAGACTGGGAATGTGCTTGTGGTAAATATAAACGTATCCGTTATAAAGGTATTGTCTGTGACCGTTGTGGCGTTGAAGTCACTCGTTCAAAAGTACGTCGTGAACGTATGGGACATATTGAATTAGCCGCACCAGTTTCACATATCTGGTACTTTAAAGGAATTCCATCTCGGATGGGTCTTGTTTTAGACATGAGCCCTCGTGCATTGGAAGAAGTCATTTATTTTGCTTCATACGTTGTCATCGAACCAGGTGACACAACATTAGAGAAAAAACAATTGTTAACGGAACGCGAATATCGTGAAAAACGTGAACAATATGGCCAAGCCTTCAAAGCTGCTATGGGTGCCGAAGCCGTGAAACAATTATTAGATAACGTTGATTTAGATGGCGAAGTTGCGCAATTAAAAGAAGAATTGAAAACAGCTTCTGGTCAAAAACGGACACGTGCCATCCGTCGTTTAGACATCTTAGAAGCCTTCCGTGCCTCTGGTAACCAACCAAGCTGGATGGTAATGGATGTTATCCCAGTTATTCCACCAGATTTACGTCCGATGGTTCAATTGGAAGGTGGTCGTTTTGCAACAAGTGACTTAAACGACTTATACCGCCGTGTTATCAACCGTAACAACCGTCTAAAACGTTTATTAGACTTAAATGCACCAAGCATCATTGTTCAAAACGAAAAACGGATGTTACAAGAAGCGGTCGATGCTTTAATCGATAATGGTCGTCGTGGCCGTCCAGTTACTGGACCAGGTAACCGTCCATTGAAATCTCTTTCTCACATGTTGAAAGGGAAACAAGGTCGTTTCCGTCAAAACTTACTAGGTAAACGTGTTGACTATTCTGGTCGTTCCGTAATCGTCGTTGGTCCGTTCTTAAAAATGTACCAATGTGGTTTACCAAAAGAAATGGCGATTGAATTATTCAAACCATTTGTAATGCGTGAATTAGTACAACGTAAAATTGCAACAAACATTAAAAATGCGAAACGTAAAATCGAACGTGGCGAAGATGAAGTTTGGGATATCTTAGAAGAAGTTATCCAAGAACACCCAGTTTTACTTAACCGGGCACCTACGTTGCATAGATTAGGGATCCAAGCTTTCGAACCTGTTCTTGTTGAAGGTCGTGCGATTCGTCTTCACCCATTAGTTTGTGAAGCCTACAATGCCGATTTCGATGGAGACCAAATGGCGGTTCACGTGCCTCTAAACGAAGAAGCACAAGCAGAAGCTCGTATGTTAATGCTTGCTGCCCAAAATATCTTGAACCCGAAAGATGGTAAACCAGTTGTTACACCATCTCAAGATATGGTCTTAGGTAACTACTACCTAACAATGGAAGAAGAAGGCCGTGAAGGGGAAGGTATGATCTTCCGCGACATGAACGAAGCTGTTTTAGCATGGCAAAATGGCTACGTGCATTTACACTCACGGATTGGGGTTCAAACAACACTTTTAGGTGACAAACCATTTACTGATTGGCAAAAAGAACGAATCTTAATCACCACAGTTGGTAAGATCATCTTTAACGAAATCATGCCTGTTGAGTTCCCTTACTTGAACGAACCAACAGACTATAACTTAACTGTTCAAACACCAGATAAATACTTCGTAGAAGCTGGTACAGACATTCCTGCACACATTAAAGAGCAAGAATTAGTTTTACCATTCAAGAAGAAAAATCTTGGAAATATCATTGCTGAAGTCTTCAAGAGATTCCACATTACGGAAACCTCTAAAATGCTTGACCGCATGAAAGACTTAGGTTACAAACACTCAACTTATGCTGGGATGACGGTAGGGATTGCCGATATCATGGTTCTTCATGAAAAACAAGCAATCATTGATGCTGCCCACAAACAAGTTGAAACAATTACTAAACAATTCCGTCGTGGTTTAATTACTGATGACGAACGTTATGAACGTGTAATCGGCGTTTGGAACGGTGCCAAAGACGAAATCCAACAAAAACTGATCGAAAGTATGGAAGCTCGTAACCCAATCTTCATGATGTCTGACTCTGGAGCCCGTGGTAACATCTCCAACTTTACACAGTTAGCTGGTATGCGTGGTTTGATGGCCGCTCCGAATGGACGAATCATGGAATTACCAATCATCTCAAACTTCCGTGAAGGACTTTCTGTCTTAGAAATGTTTATCTCAACTCACGGGGCTCGTAAAGGGATGACCGATACGGCCTTGAAGACAGCCGATTCAGGTTACTTAACACGTCGTTTAGTTGACGTTGCCCAAGACGTAATCATTCGTGAAGACGACTGTGGCACTGACCGTGGTCTTGAAATCGAAGCCATTCGTGAAGGTAACGAAATTATCGAACCATTAGACGAACGTCTATTAGGTCGTTATACACGTAAATCAGTTGTTCATCCAGAAACTGGTGCAATCATCATTGGTGCGGATCAATTAATCACTGAAGATCTTGCAAGAGAAATCGTGGACGCTGGTATTGAAAAAGTAACCATCCGTTCTGTCTTTACATGTAACACAAAACATGGTGTATGTAAGCACTGTTACGGACGTAACTTGGCAACTGGTTCTGACGTTGAAGTCGGAGAAGCAGTTGGTACAATCGCCGCTCAATCAATCGGGGAACCTGGTACACAGTTAACCATGCGTACGTTCCATACCGGTGGGGTTGCCGGTGACGATATCACTCAAGGTTTACCTCGTATCCAAGAAATCTTTGAAGCACGTAATCCGAAAGGGCAAGCAGTGATTACAGAAGTAACCGGTGAAGTTATCGATATTTCTGAAGATCCTGCCACACGTCAAAAAGAAGTAACCATCAAAGGAAAAACAGATACACGTACCTATACTGTCCCTTACACTGCACGTATGAAAGTTGCTGAAGGCGACATCATCCACCGTGGTGCACCGTTGACAGAAGGTTCAATTGATCCAAAACAATTATTACAAGTTCGTGATGTTTTATCTGTTGAAAACTACCTATTACGTGAAGTACAACGTGTTTACCGTATGCAAGGGGTAGAAATCGGCGACAAACATATCGAAGTAATGGTTCGTCAAATGTTACGTAAAATCCGCGTAATGGATCCAGGTGACACTGAAATCCTTCCAGGAACATTAATGGACATCGCAGAATTTAAAGACCGTAACTACGACACATTAGTTGCTGGTGGCGTCCCTGCTACTAGTCGTCCAGTCTTACTTGGTATTACCAAAGCGTCATTGGAAACAAACAGTTTCTTATCTGCTGCATCCTTCCAAGAAACAACACGCGTGTTAACAGATGCTGCTATCCGTGGCAAAAAAGATCCATTACTTGGATTGAAAGAAAATGTTATCATTGGTAAAATCATCCCAGCTGGTACTGGTATGGCTCGTTACCGTAACATGGAACCAAAAGAAGTTGGCGTAGCTAGCGAAAACGTTTATAGTATTTCAGACATTGAAGCGCAAATGGCTGCTGAAGATGCGATGAAAAACATCAATAAATAAACCCTAAAAAGCCGTAAGGAGCATGCTCCTTGCGGCTTTTTTTATTTGCTATAACCAACTGATTGTGAGTAAGCCCAAACTTAAAAAGGGGACAAAAGGAAGTTTCTGTTCAACTGGATACCCTAAAAATTTACAACTGTAGCCATAGATTAGACCATAACTACTGGCAAAAAATAGTAGCATCAGCAACTGAGGTACCTGTAAAAAACAGCCCCACAAACCCAGTAACAAAAGATCCCCTCGCCCCATGGCTTCCGGAAAATAATGTAAGACGGCTCGGAAAAAACAAAAACAAAAAAGACCAGTCATTAAGTAAAACGAATGCTGACCCGCCACTTTCAGCAAGTAAAGCACAAAAAAACTAGGATAAAGAATCTTCGGTTCAACCACTAAATACCAGTAATCAATCAAGGATAATGTGAAAGCACTCGTCAGCCACCACCAGAGAATCAAAGCATCAATCGTCAGGCCAGCTGAAAAACAGCTTGCGGTTAACCCGCCCATGACAAGTTCTGCTAAAAGATAACTCTTAGCTACTGGCTGTTGACACTTTCGACAACGAAAGCGCTGCAGCAAAATCGAAACAACTGGAATTAATTCGTAGAGTTGTAGAGGCTGGTGGCAACCTTGACAGTGGGAAGGGGGCCACCACAAAGAACGCCCTACTGGTAAGCGCTCCGCCACTAAGCATAAAAAAGAACCGAAACAGGCACCAATCAAAAAGAGACTCAAGAAAAACATAGGTTACCTCCTTAAAAATAAACTACGCTTTTTTTAAACTTTTTCGTTTGACTAGACAAATCTTTTTTTGTTAGGAATAATAAAAGAAACAAGAAATGAGGGAATCAAATGGAAAAATTAGCGATTGGTGTCGACGTTGGCACCACGCAAGCCAAAGCAGTGGCTTTTCAAGCAAATGGCACAGTCGTAGCTTCTAGCTATGTGCGTTATCCATTAATTCAAGAGACTGAAGGAATGGCGGAGCAAGACCCAGAAACGCTGTTCCAAGCTGTGGTGAACTGTATTCGAACCGTCACACAGCAAGTGAAGAATCAACCAATTGGGCTCATTTCTTTTGCTTCAGCGATGCATGGCTTAATTGCCATGGATGCGCAAGGACGCCCATTGACCCAAGTGATTACTTGGGCTGACACCCGAGCATCTGATTATGCGGAAGCGTTAAAAGAAACGCCAGCGGCCCAATTGTTTTATCAATTGACAGGCATGCCAGTTCATCCAATGGCGCCTTTGTACAAGATTCGCTGGCTGCAGGAAAATCAGCCAGCCGTTGCGCAGAGCGCGGCCAAGTTTATTGGGATTAAGGACTACATTTTTTACCGTTTCTTTGGCGAATACTGGACAGATTATAGTAGTGCTTCAGGGATGGGTTTATTTAATATTCACACACGGCAATGGGAATCGTCGATTTTAGCGTATTTATCTATTGAGGAGGAACAGTTGCCAAAAGTTGCCCCGTCAACGTTCATTTTTCCAGCGTTAGCGCCTTCTTGGCAAGAGATGCTTGGTGTTGAGGAGGAAACGGTTTTAGTTCTTGGTGGCGCGGATGGTCCATTGTCTAATTTAGGTTTGGGAGCGCTAGGAATGGGTGTAGCGACTTTGACCGTCGGTACGAGCGGTGCACTTCGGTATATTGTCGAGGAACCTTTTTTGCATCCGCAAGGTGAAACGTTTTGTTTTGCTCTAGATGAACAGCACTGGGTGATTGGTGGCGCAAGTAGTAATGGTGCAGTTGCATTAGATTGGGCGAGCCAAACGATTTTTGCAGAAGAACGTCAGCAAGCTATTCAAAACGGGACCAATATCTATGACCCAATTATGGCCAAAATTGCAACCGTGCCAGCCGGGGCAAATGGCTTACTGTTTCATCCTTATTTGCTTGGTGAACGAGCGCCGTTGTGGAATGCAGAGGCGAGCGCAAGTTTTATTGGCTTGCGCAAAAATCACCACGCCGGACATTTAGCTCGAGCGGTGGTGGAAGGAATCTGTTTCAATTTAAAAACTATTTTAGAGGATTTGAAACAACTCGGTGGACCCGTTCAGGAGATTCGGGCGACAGGCGGCTTTGCTGATTCCTCTGTGTTCCGTCAAATCATGGCTGATGTGCTGGGAGAAACGTTATCGTTCACTGATAGCACCGAAGCTTCGGCATTAGGCGCTGTTTTGCTAGGTTGGCAAGGCTTAGGTCAGTTACCAAATTTACAAGCAGCGGCGCAACAGGTGCTGATTCATGAAACGGTCACGCCACGAGCGGATCAATTGCTAGTTTATCAAGAACTGTATCCTGTTTTTCAAGAAACCCAACAAATTTTAGCACAAAGTTATCAAAAATTAGCAGAATTCCGAAAATAATTGATAGTAAATAGCTTTGACAAATGGCTGAGAAGTTGCTTAACTAGAAGAGAGACAAAGACTTGAGGAAATGAGGATGAGAAATGAAGAAGCAGCTACTACCACTATTTCTGTTATTCATTGGGGCGTTAGCAAGTTGCAGCGCACCGTCTCATTCCGGCGAAAAAGCAGCGCAACAGTTGGTAGATTACTTTATTTATCAAGAAAAGACAGCGACATTCTCTCAAACTTTTCGTGAACCGAAAGTCTTGGCGGAGCATTTGCAGGCGAGCCGTCAACAGTTCCAGAAGCAATTTTTCAATAGCTTAAAAGAAATGAACGCTGAAGTCACCGAGACTGAAGCCCAGAAGCTTAGCACAGAATTACTGGCTCAAGTGAAGAAAAAAGCGTCATATCAACTAGTAGCCACGAAAGAATTGAATGGGCAAGCGACAATCACTTTTCAGATTAAGGGCTTAGATTTTGTGACGGCGATTGAAGATACAACCACTGCTCTTCTTCAGCAAACGCAACAGGCGACACAAGCGCTAGACATGCAGCACACGTTAGCCGTTTTAAAAAAAGAAATCCAACAAATCAATGTCAGCCATGAGCCAGTTGAACTGCCATTAACGGTTAAGCAAGTAGAAGGGCAATGGTACTTGCCGGCAGCGGAGCAACTGAGACTGAATCAGTTTTTTTTAGCTTTCGTCACAGGAAAAGAAGATACTGACGAGTTGACGGAGGCACTCGACACGATCCTCACTCAAGCGGAACAAAAAGTCGTCACTGCGGATGAAAAAACAGCTATTTCAGGAAATTAATTAGATTCTTAATTGTAATTATTATAATTTGATAATAATTTTAAAAAAGAAAGGTTTTCAGTGTACTTTTTTCACAATTCATATTACACTAAGAGTGTAGAAAAAATATTTAGGAGGATGACAAAGAATGAAATTTGAAAAAACAAAAGAAATTTTGAACCAACTCGTTGCAGATTTAAGCCAATTTTCCGTGGTAATTCATCAAACACATTGGTATATGCGTGGACCTGAATTTTTAACACTTCACCCACAAATGGATGAATACATGGATCAAATCAATGAGCAATTAGATGTTGTTTCAGAACGTTTAATCACATTGGACGGCTCTCCATTCTCAACATTGCGTGAATTCGCAGAAAATACAAAAATTGAAGATGAAATTGGTAATTGGGACCGCACCATTCCAGAACGTATGGAAAAATTAGTAGCAGGCTACCGTTACTTAGCAGACCTTTACGCAAAAGGAATCGAAGTTTCTGGTGAAGAAGGCGACGACTGCACACAAGACATTTTCATCGCAAACAAAACAGACATCGAAAAAAATATTTGGATGTTACAAGCCAAACTTGGCAAAGCGCCTGGTATTGACGCATAATTTAAAACAACTCCCAAAGCCGCTGACGTTGACGTTGGCGGTTTTTTTCTGTTTAAAAGGCACAAAAAAATAAGTGAAAATCTATTTTCTGAAAGCGCAGAAAAACATTGACTTTATCAGTGATTGAAGGTAAAATATTAAATGGTATTGTTTGCCCCACAATGAGCCCCGGAAACTCAAGTGTATGTCAAACATCGAAAACAAAATTGGAGGAAAGAAACGTGCGTACAACATATATGGCCAAAGCTGGCGAAGTAGAACGTAAATGGTACGTAGTAGATGCAACAGATGTTCCTTTAGGACGTCTATCAGCAGTTGTTGCTTCTGTACTACGTGGTAAAAATAAACCAACATTCACACCACATGTGGATACTGGAGATTTCGTAATCGTAATTAACGCTGATAAAGTAAAATTAACAGGTAAAAAAGCTACAGACAAAATTTACTACCGTCACTCAATGTATCCTGGAGGATTAAAATCAGTGACTGCTGGTGAATTACGCGACAAAAACTCTCGCCGTCTTATCGAAACTTCTGTAAAAGGTATGCTACCTAAAAACACTTTAGGACGTAAACAATTTACTAAATTGAACGTATACGGTGGAGCTGAGCATCCACATGCTGCACAACAACCAGAAGTATTAGATATCACGAACTTAATTTAAGGAGGGAAATTCATTGGCACAAGTACAATATAGCGGCACAGGCCGTCGTAAAAATGCAGTTGCCCGCGTACGCTTAGTACCAGGTACTGGTAAAATTACTGTAAACAAAAAAGACGTAGAAGAATATATTCCACATGCTGACTTGCGTGAAGTTATCAACCAACCATTTGGCGTAACTGAAACAAAAGGCGCTTACGATGTAATCGTAAACGTAAACGGTGGTGGCTATGCTGGACAATCAGGAGCTATCCGTCACGGAATCGCTCGTGCATTGTTACAAGTAGATCCTGACTTCCGTTCTGCTTTAAAACGCGCTGGGTTACTTACTCGTGACGCACGTATGGTTGAACGTAAAAAACCAGGTCTTAAAAAAGCCCGTAAAGCTTCACAGTTCTCAAAACGTTAATTATTTGGAGTCGTTGCGAACGTGTTCGCTTACCAATCAATTACAATGTTTCAAGACACTTTCTCGCAATGAGAAAGTGTCTTTTTTATCAATCTCTCTAACCCAACCCTCTCCAAAAAATGGTATCATTAAGTAATGAAACATAGCCATAAAAAATAACGAATATCGGAGGCAAAAAATGAGTAGTGTGGTTTGTCAAAGTTGTGGGGCGAATGCGTTTAGATGGTACGATACCGCTGATCAAGTGGTGGAATGTAAGTATTGTCATTCCAAACAAGCTTTTATAAAAGGTATGGGCGTCGAGTCAGCCATAAAAGTTGTTGGGGGAAAAGAAGAAGCGGAGACGGATTCTGAATACCAAGAACGGATTATTCATCAATTTGGTTTGAAAGATCAAGTGATTGAAGTGAAGAATTATTCATTAATCGATATTCCGTTAACATTTGTTGTTTGGTTGTATTTAGATATTTTATTAGGAGCGTTGTTTATCTGTGGTGGTTTTCTATCTAAAAACTATCGGGCTTGGTACGCCAATTTACTTCGTTGGCACTTTTATGGTTGGCGTTATACAAAGTCAGCGACTGAAAAAGAGAAGGCAAGTCAACGGATTAGAGGCAGTCTGTTGATTAAATGGCTACTTCAAGAGGACCCCAACAAAACGAAAAAATTAATAATGGTTGGCGTGTCCATCCTGTTCACTGTCCTGTTCGTTTACACTACAGGAAATGGCGCTGCCTAAACGAAATATTTATTGAAACACTTTCTGCTGATAGAAAGTGTTTTAATACAAACTAAAAAAAGTGGGCCATAAGTCGAAATGACTTATGGCCCACTAGCTATATTTTAAGATAATCATCTGAACAAAAGAGACTCTCCCTATAACCCTCACCGAGAAGACAAAATTTCATAAATCACATAGAGTTCCCAGTTGGAAATTTCTATTCGATAAAACTGTTCTAGAGTATAGAAAATGTTTTTAGCATTTTGGAAAAATGGTTTTTGGTTAATAGTTAGTTCCTCTAGGTTAGCAGGGATTTCATAGTCTTCAACGCCGAGCATTGTCCGCTCTACCATGAGCGCGTTGTGCATCATTAAGTTAAATTTCATTTTGCCGCTGAGTGTGAGGTCGAAGCGTTTTTCAATGTTTTTTGTAACGTTTTCGACTTGTTTAATAATGACGTCAGGATTTAGAAATTCTAGTTTTTCTGACAAGCCTTCTTTCGAGAAGAAGTGAACAAATTCGTTAATCATGCTATCAATGTTATTGGGATGCATCAAGTTTTGGAAAGGTTCCATCAACTGGGTTCCTGCATCTTCGTCTAACATGTCTAAGAGATTCACGCTAGCAACATTCGTATGGTTGTCTAAGTAGGACGTCGTCAAAATGAGCGAGGTTTCTTTTAAATAATTTTCTTCTGCGTTGGCAATGTCTAACGTGTTTACCAAATCTTTGTATTTTAGAGTAATGACTTTAATATCAGTATACAGGTATTTTTGACAGATTTGTTTGATTTGCTTGGCAATATCCAGACCTGAAATACTAGAGACAATGATATTTTTTTCCACTGAAAAGCCTTCAAAGTATTGTACATCGGTTTTAAATTTTTTTTCAGCGGTTTTAGCAATACCATAGAAAAGTTGTTCGTTCATTAATTGATGACCAATTTCCAACGCATAGGCAGTGGTCAGGTTGTTGATCACCAAGAGTTCTCCAAGAATTTGCGGTTTCAAACTTTTATAAAGTTGTGTCAGGGAACCCATATCGACGAGCATAATGACGCCTTGTGATGTGTCCCGCTGAGAAAGCCACTCTTTAACTTCGGCGACGATATCTCGGACGGAGGAGGTTAAGGGCATGTTAATCGCATCAAAAATATAGGTACCACATAATTTGTTGGCAACGGCTTGAATACTTGTGGCAGTCGATTCACCATGCGCCACGAGGAGCGCTTGGTAAGGAATCGTTTCAGAAATTTCCCCACTGAGTAATACAGATAAGAGTACCTCTGTAAAAAAACGGTATTCTTCTGGCAGCGGACTGACTAAGTTTTTCACGAGGGAAACCGTTCGCGGATAGTGTTCTTTTAACTGTGCTTGGACTGGAAGGAGCACTGTTTCGTTAAATGTTGGCGGTAAAATTTTCAGCAATTTGGCAACATCTTTCATCGGTTTTTCAGTTTGCTCAGGTTGGTTAATAATTAGTTTGTTTTTGGTTTGGACTTCCGTGACTAGGTTTTGTAAAAAGTAATCATTTTCCAAGGTTATTTCATCGTCTAAACAATATTTAATGAATTGTGTCAGTTCAGTTTTTAAGTGGGTCAGTGTTTTTTCTTTTGTAAATAAGGCTTCAAATGTTGCGAAAATATCGGAAGAAAGTGTGTCTTCTTCTAACACTTCTTTGTCTAAAGGAATCGTAATCATTGGTTGAGTCGCATCGCCAATGACGACGGGTTGATTGGGCAAAGTTTTTCGTAATTGCGACGCGCAAAGGAGCTGCACTTTGTTGGATAAACTTCCCACGTTACCAGGTTCGTCATTTTCTAATAATGCTGTAAAGATTTCTTCGTCCACGTTGATGTCTTTGGTCATTCGTTTCGCTTCTCGGTGGAATAAGTTTTTCAAAATCGCAATCCGTTCTCGAATGGGGCGCTCTTTGAAGTTCGGAAGTGAGACGATTACGGAAATTCGGCGATAAAAGGTTGGTAATAAGACTTTTTTCGGGTTTTCGGTGGTCGCAAATAGTAGCCGGACCTTGGAATGGACCATTTTTCCTTCTTCACCAATGGGGCGGAAGGTCCCTGTATCCATAAACTGAAAGAGTTTTTCTTGGTTTTCGTTGGATAATCGATGTACTTCATCTAAAAAGAGTACGGAATTATTGGCTTGGGCCAAGAGTCCTTGCTTTTCTGATTCAGCTCCAGTAAATGCGCCTTTGGTATGGCCGAAGAGAATGGATGATAGCAATTCGGGATTGTTGGCATAATCGGCACAGTTAAAGGTGTAGAATTTTTCCAGGCCAATGATTTGTTCATTTTTCAGATACTCATAAATCAGTTTTGCCAAAAAGCTTTTGCCGACGCCACTGGCTCCATGGATTAATAAAGGCATACCCAATGGGGGATACAACATAGCGGCTTTGCATTGTTCAATGGCTTTTTTGGCGCTGCCTTGGCTACCGATGTATTGTCGAAACACATCGGTCGTGGGGGTTGTTGCACGGGTTAATTGCCAATAAACGGGTTTTTTTCCCGTTTGTTGGACTTCACCTTTTTCCAATAATTTATTTAAGTATAAGCTGGTTACCGAGCGGCTTAATTGAATTTTTGTGGCAATTTCTTGTGTGCTCATCGGGGTGTTGCTGGTTTCTAAAATATCAACTAAGTGTTGGTAGGTCTCCAAGCGCATGATTCATCGTCCTTCCAAAAGAGAGGTCGGGACAGGGGTTGCTTCTGTTCCCGCCGTTTATCAGCTTTTAAGCCTGAGATAAAAATCACTTTGGATTTTTGTCTCAGGCTCTAAGTGTTTAATAATTAAATGTTTATTGTTTCAATTTTAACAGATGCCTAGTAATCCTAGCAAGATGCCTAAGAACATGATACCAAACATCACCACGTTAACATTGACTTTTTTGCGTAATAGCCAGAAAGCAAGTAACGTCACGGCTAATGGTACGATACCGACGAATAGTTGATCCAAATAGTCTTGGATTTTAACTGCGTCTTCGCTTCCTTTAACGGAAACTTCAAGAATCGTTTTGAATTTTACATTTGAAGCAGTCATACTGCCCATCATCATTAAGCCTAGCATACTTGATACTTTTGTGAGTATCTTCATTCCGCCTGATTCGTACATTTTTTGGATAAAACTTTCACCGATTGAGTAGCCGCTATACAACGCATAATAGTGAATTAAGAACGCAGGGACGTTGTATAAAAGTAAGAAGACAATCGCCCCTAATGGCGAACCGGTGCTGGCTAATGAAATCCCAATCCCAGCAGCAATGACACGCAAGATGCCCCAGAAGAAGGAATCACCGATGCCTGAAAGTGGCCCCATTAGTGAGGCTTTAACTGCTGTAATAGAGCTAGCATCAAAATTTTCGTCTTCACTGTTTTGTTTTTCCATCGAAGCGACGAGCCCCATGATGAAGTTATTGATATGCATGGTTGCATTGAACCAAGTGGTGTGACGCACCAATGCCTCGGCCCGTTCTTCCTTGGTTTTATAAAAACGATTGATAACTGGGAGTAAAGTGTACATGACACCCACTGCGTGGTATTGTGTAGCTCCTGTCCGGCTAGCGTTCATCGTCCAAGAACGCCAGAAAACAGAGCGCATCATTTTTTTCTCTTCTTTAGATAAATTCTCTTTTAACTTCATGCGAAAAAGTCCTCCTCTTCGATTTCTTTCGCGCTGCCTTCAACCGCAGAAGACGCCGCAGGTTTTCTTTTTAGAATGTCGCGGAATTCTACATCCCGTTGGGCACTCACGACACAAATTACTGTCCCGATGACCGCCACCGCAACGGCTGGTAATTGTAGGTACGCGGTTAAAACAAAGCCTAAAATGTAAAAGACGGCTAATTTATTATCCCATAACAGTTTCATTAACATAGCAAACCCAACGGCAGGTAAAAGTCCGCCAGCTGCGCTTAAGCCGTTCATCAAATTTTGTGGAATGCTTTCAACAAACAGATTTACTGGCCCGCTTCCTGCTAAAATTCCGATAAATGAAATCGAAGCGATGATTAAATAATAAATGATCCACGTTCCGTAATGCAGTGTCACAACCATTTTTTGGTTGCCTTCACGGGCTGCTTTGTCAAGAGAAGGAGCAAAGATATTCATAAAGACATTTTTTAAAAACATCACCACGAAAGCGGCTAACATCCCAATTGGTACGGCTAACGTCATGGCGGCTTTTTGTTCGACATTTGAAATAATTGCAAACGTTGTGGCTAAAGTAGTCGCAGTTACAGGTTCCGCTGCGATAACACCACCGATATTAACATTTCCTAAGAAAATTGCTTCTAAAGAGGCCCCCATTAAGACCCCTGTTTTCATGTCGCCCATTAAAATTCCTGTGACTAATCCAACGACTAAGGGACGTTCCATCATACTTTGACCAGTTAAATAGTTCCCAGCAAAACAGATAAATACAGCTAAGGCTGCCATTGTTGCATGCATAAGCATTGTTCATTTCCTCCTTTTAATTGACGGCTTGTTTTAAACTTAATTTTGAGTTGGTTGGCAGTACTTGGTTATAGCTTTCCACGTGAGTCAAACTGGCTAATTCTTTGGCAGCTTCTAACTCTTCAGGGTTTAATTGGACACTTGGGAAAACCATTGTTTTGGTGGCTGGATCTGATTTATCAAAGCGGCCAGCGTTGGCAACATTCACACTTTCAATATCTGTCACGTTTTTCGCAATTTTAGTAGCATCCGCTACACTGTTCACAATTACAAAAATTCGTTTGTCTTTACCACGAGGATCATTGAAGACATCAATCGCATCATCAACTGAGCGAATTAATAGTTTCATGCCATTAGGGACCGCCATTTTTAACGTCATTTGCATTACTTCGTTTTTGGCTGCTTCATCATTCGCTACAACTAATAAGGGGGCATTCAATTCTTTGGTCCAAACTACGGCTACTTGGCCGTGAATTAATCTGTCGTCTACTCGTACTTGTGTAATCATTTTAATTTCCTCCTAAAAAAAATTCTCTTCTTCATTTGATGGGTTTAATTCAACGAATTGAATTTGTGCTTCAGCAATTGCTGCTTGAATATCTTCTTTGGTTAGCTTTTCGCCTTCTTTTAAGAAAATCAGCGACAAGGCAATGGCTAAGTTGGCATTGGAAATGATAAAAACATTGTCTGGTTTTGTCGTCATGACTTCTTGAACAATTTTTTGATTGACACTACCACCATATAAATCTGTTAAAATAATAGCTTGTTCTTCTGCGCCTAGGGACTGAAGAAACGTTTGAATAATTGGCGTGTAGTCCTCAGGAGTCACATAGGCATTGATGACCGCCAGCTCTTTTCCTTTGTCTGCGAGAATATCCAAGGAACTTTGGAAGCCTTTCGCTAAGTTTCCGTGACTAGCAATTAAAAATTTTCTTTTCATTCTTTTCACCTCACTTTTATATAAAGCAAGTTCTATGCCAAAAAAAGAGAACTCTAAATCCTTGATTTGAAAGGGTTTTAACGCTCTCGAAACTGTTTAAACAGTTTCGAGTCAAAATAAACACGTTAATCGTTGGCTAGTTTGTTGTTGAAAAATAGCTAAGCAAAACTGTGAAATTTAATCAAAATAACCCCCGTTTTTATCGAGAAGTGTTACAATAATACTCATGAATATTTATACATTAAGGAGAGTTACGAATGACTGATGCTCTTGTGATACAAGATTTACGCAAAGTGTACGCTTCAGGTGTTGAAGCGTTGCGGGGGATTGATTTAACAGTCGAAGAAGGCGATTTTTATGCTCTTTTGGGACCGAATGGCGCAGGAAAATCAACGACGATTGGGATTGTGACCTCGTTAGTTAATAAGACTTCGGGGAAAGTCAAAATTTTTGGGTATGATTTAGATACGGAAATGGTGCGGGCGAAGCAACAGATTGGGTTAGTGCCGCAGGAGTTTAACTTCAATCCGTTTGAAACGGTCCAACAGATTGTGGTCAATCAAGCGGGCTATTATGGGGTGTCTCGTAAAGAAGCCATGAAACGGAGTGAAAAATATTTAAAACAATCCAACTTATGGGAAAAACGGAACGAGCGGGCTCGGATGCTTTCTGGCGGAATGAAACGTCGGTTAATGATTGCTCGCGCGCTGATGCATGAGCCGAAGTTATTGATTTTAGATGAACCAACTGCAGGTGTCGATATTGAATTGCGCCGTGAAATGTGGGCCTTTTTACAAGAGTTAAATGCGCAGGGAACCACGATTATTTTGACGACCCATTACTTAGAAGAAGCTGAGATGTTGTGTCGCAACATTGGGATTATTCAGTCTGGTGAATTGATTGAAAACACCAGCATGAAGCACTTGTTAGCAAAATTACAATTTGAAACGTTTATTTTTGATTTAGCACCTTATACGCAGGCGCCAGTTATTGAAGGCTATCAAAGCGTATTTGAGGACGAGTTAACGTTAGCGGTGGAAGTGGAACGAAACCAAGGAGTCAATCACTTGTTTGAACAGCTAAGTCAACAAGGAATCAAAGTATTGTCAATGCGGAATAAGTCCAACCGTTTGGAAGAGCTCTTCTTGAAGATTACCGAGGATACGTACCAAAGGGAGGATCAACATGTTTAGTCTGTATTTTACTGCTTTAAAAAGTTTAGCTGTGAAGGAAACCAACCGTTATTTACGGATTTGGGTCCAAACACTGGTACCGCCAGTGATTACGACGTCCTTATATTTTGTGATTTTTGGGAAAATGATTGGCGGGCGAATTGGCGACATGGGCGGTTTTTCTTATATGGAATTTATCGTGCCAGGTTTAATTATGATGTCAGCCATTACAAGCTCGTATGCCAATGTTTCATCTTCCTTTTTCTCACAAAAATTCCAGAAAAATATCGAAGAAATTCTCGTGGCGCCAGTTCCAACTCATGTGATTATTTGGGGATTTGTGATTGGTGGCGTTGGTCGTAGTATTTTGGTCGGTGCGTTAGTCACCATCATTTCTCTATTTTTTGTGCCATTGCACGTTGTTTCTTGGCTGATGGTCATCATGACTTTATTGATGACAGCGATTCTTTTTTCTTTAGCTGGTTTGTTAAATGGTATTTTTGCGCAATCCTATGATGATGTATCGATTGTGCCGACCTTTGTGTTACAGCCTTTAACCTATTTGGGTGGGGTTTTCTATGCCATTTCCATGTTACCGCCATTTTGGCAAGCTGTCTCAAAAGTTAATCCGATTGTTTACATGATTTCTGGGTTCCGCTACGGTTTCCTAGGGGTTCAAGATGTGCCAATTGGTATTTCTATGACCATTTTAATCTTATTTATTGTCGTTTTATATGGCATTTGTTGGTACCTTGTAGAAACAGGGCGTGGCTTACGTAGTTAAGCTGTAAAAAGATTAAACTGTCTGAATCACTCATTCTAGCGAGCAGATTCAGACAGTTTTCTTGTTTCTAAGTATGCTTTTTTGATTCTTCGTGTATTTCCCTGTATAATAGCAATGTTTCGCACCAGAATATGTCGATAATTGTCGTTGAAAATAAAGAAAAAATCAGAAACGGAGTATATGAAGATGAGCAAGAATTTTTGGGCAACATTGCCAAAGCCCTTTTTTGTTTTAGCACCAATGGAAGATGTCACTGATGTGGTCTTTCGTCATGTCGTGAAAGAAGCTGGGGCACCAGATGTGTTTTTTACAGAATTTACTAATTCAGATAGTTATTGTCATCCTGAAGGGAAAGACAGTGTGCGCGGGCGCCTCGTTTTTACAGAAGATGAACAGCCGATGGTGGCACATATTTGGGGGGATAAACCGGAATTTTTCCGTGAAATGAGTATCGGCGTAGCGGAGATGGGCTTTCAAGGATTAGATATAAATATGGGCTGTCCTGTGCCCAACGTGGCTGAGCGTGGAAAAGGCAGCGGGTTAATTTTGCGCCCAGAAGTCGCGGCTGAATTGATTGACGCCGCCAAAGCAGGCGGCTTACCTGTTAGTGTCAAAACACGTATTGGGTTTACTGAAATGGCGGAAATGGAGGCGTGGATCACGCATTTATTAGAGCAAGACATTGCGAATCTATCCATTCATTTGCGAACACGAAAAGAGATGAGTAAAGTGGATGCCCATTGGGAGGTCATTCCGCAAATTATGGCTATTCGGGACCGTGTCGCACCGCAAACGACAATTACGATTAATGGGGATATTCCCGATCGTCAAAAGGGCCTAGAATTAGCAGAACAATATGGTGTAGATGGCATCATGATTGGTCGGGGGATTTTTAAAAATCCTTATGCCTTTGAAAAAGAACCCAAAACACATACGCCACAAGAATTGCTGGGCTTGCTACGTTTACAATTGGATTTGCAAGACAAGTATGCAGAATTGGTGCCTCGCTCCATCGTTGGGCTGCATCGCTTCTTCAAAATTTATGTCAAAGGCTTTCCAGGTGCCAGTGATTTAAGAGCACAATTAATGAATACAAAATCAACGGATGAAGTGCGCCAGTTGTTAGCGACGTTTGAAGCAGAACATGGTGTGCTTGACTAAATAAAAAAAGAGAGGAGGCAGCATTTTAGCTAATGCTACCTCCTCTCTTTTGAATGCTTAATGCGCAATCATTTCTTGGGCAATTTCTTGTTTGCTTAAGTCGCTTGGATAATACGTTGGCCAGTTGTCCATTTCATTGAACAGACTTTCTTGGCTATCGCCGCCGAAGAAGATGTGGAAATGAGCGGCTTTCGTTGGTGCAATGTTGTGGTCGCTAAATTGGACGTATTTAAACCGCCCAGCATTGGCATCGTCTGTTTCAAAAAGGAAACGGACGCCACGGTTGCCTTTTGCATAGTTTAAAATTTTATAACCGGCTGCTTTATAGGTGAATTTTTGTGGTTTGCCATCGACCAGAAACTCGATGGTGGAATCAGTGATGTTGATGTGGTCGACATCGGTTTGATAGCCGGCATCATAGTAGGTTTTGTATTCGGCTGGTGTTTTATCTTTTTTCAGTTTCGCTTTGTAATCGAAGACTTGGTCTAATGTGCCATCTTTTAATAAAGGATAGACGGATTGCCAATTTCCAGCGTAATCTGTCAGTGTTCTCTCAGCCACCTCACTGTCTTTGAAATAGCCGTTAGCCACGGTTTTTTCTGTTTTTTCAGAGGTTTCTGGCTGAACCTCTTTCCCAGCTGTATCTGTTGTTTTTTTCAAAGCAGTTAAGTTTTCTTTCATTACAGAAAGATAATCTTCGCCATTGTCCATTTGTTTTTGTGTCAAACTTTCTAGTGGGTTTAGGACTTCCAATTGAACATTCGCTTCGTCAGCTAACGTTTTAGCAATTTTATCGTTGGCATTTTTTTCAAAATAAATATAGCGAATTTGATTGTCTGTGACATATTTTTTCAACTCTGCCAAGCGCCCTGCAGTTGGCTCTTGTTCAGGTGTTAAACCAGCTATTGGCACTTGTTTTAAGCCGTAATCTAAGGCAAGATAACCAAATGCAGCATGTTGGGTAACAAAACTTTTTTGCTTAGCGTCTTTCAAAGCTGTTTGGAACTCTTCGTCTAAGGCTGTTAATTTTGTTAAATATTTTTCTGCGTTTGTTTCAAATATTTTGGCTTTTTTAGGGTAAAGTTTGACTAATTGTTCTTTGATGTTTGTGACTTCTTGGATGGCACGATGGGGCGAAACCCAAGTATGCGGGTCTAATTCATGGTGGTGTCCTTCTTCGCCATGTTCGTGGTCATGGTGGTGTCCGTCTTCGTCACTGCCAGGAAGTAAGACCATGTTTTCGGTACCTTTAATGACGTTTGGGGCTCCTTTTTTCCAGCCTTTAGCAGCTTTTGGTACCCAAGATTCCATATTTTCATTGTGGTAAACGAAAACATCCGCATCATGGATGGTAGCCATATCTTTGGCGGATGGTTCATAATCGTGGGGTTCAGAACCAGCAGGGATTAACAATTTGACGTCTCCTTCAGCGCCTACAATATTTTTAGTGAAATCGTACATAGGATAAAAAGTCGTGACAATGGATAGTTTTTCTTTACCGTCAGCTGTTTTATCAGAGGTGTTTGTTCTGCCGCAAGCGCCGAAAAGGATTAGCGATAAGGCGGCTAACAGGGGAAGAGTAAATTTTTTCATAGGTGTGCTCCTTTAGTGAATTACGCAATTTTCTTTTGTTTATTGCGCTTATGTTCTTTAATGATTTTAAGTGCGCGTTTTCGTGTTTTGATGTTGGGACTTTTCAGTCGACGATAAGCACTAGATAAGTCAGTTTTTTCCATTATATATAGGACCTCCATTTCGTAAAAAAATAATTTACGGAGTAGCTATTTTGTTGAGGGTTTGAAAGGTTTCTTGGATTTTTTTTGTCTCTAATTCTTTGCCAATCAGAACAATTGTCGTTTCTTGAGGGGGTTGATTCGTCATTTGAAAGGCCACTTGCTGGTTGACGCCTTGCATGGCAATGGCCAAGTCATGCTCCTGTAAGGCGAGAATCCCTTTGAAACGGTATAACTTTTCCTGATGCGTATACATTAACCAATCAAGCCAACGAGTGAAAAGAGGTTCGTTGAGGGCTGAGGACGCCGTTAGCGTGAGGGAGTGAAAGGTATGGTGATGATGCTCGTGGGCGTGCTCATGCGGGGAATGAGTCATTTCGTGTTCTGTAAGTGTTGCCGTAAACTTATTTAATTGAAAAAAGTCACTAGCCAAAAGAGGCTCGTTGGCTTGAAAGGATAAAATATCAGCAAAAGGATTAATGGTACGAAGGGTTTCTTGGAACGTTGGTAGCTGAGTGCTGTCTGCTGGTTCCTTGACAGAAAAAAAGAGGCGATCTGCTAAGGCCAGTTGTTTGATGGCTTCGGCTTCTTGAAGTTGCTGTTGCCAATGATGCCCATCAACGACCGTTAAGAGACTGTCTATATAGAAATGATTTTTGATGTGCGGGGTCGTTAAAATTGTTTGAATGATTGGTTGCGGATCAGCAATGCCCGTTGTTTCTAAAATGACTTGGGCAACGGTTTGTTGTTCTTCTTGGTACACTTCTAAGATTGCTGATAAAGAGGCAAGAAGATCTCCTCGTAAGCTGCAACACATGCAACCGTTATTTAATTGAATAATTCGTTCCGTGGTTTGTAAAAGTAATGCGTGGTCAACGCCTGTTTGACCAAATTCATTTTCAATAATAATAATTTCTTCTTTAGGAAACGGTGACTGCGCAAGCGCATGGTTAATTAAGGTTGTTTTTCCTGCGCCTAAAAAGCCAGAAACAATGGTGATTGGAATGCCCATCAAGTTTTCCTCCTGTTATTTGACTTCAGTGAAAAGTGCGCGGCGCCGTAGTTTTGGTGAATATTTTTTCAGCTGTAATTTTTCTGGTGTATTTCGTTTGTTTTTACTTGTTAAGTAAAGGCGCTCGCCAGTTTCAGCGCAAGCTAACGTAATGGTTTGGCGCATAGTGCCGTCCTCCAATTTGATTTTTTTAATTGCGTATAAAAGATAAAGGGGGCTGCGAGGTCAGCCTAAATGCGACTGTCCTCGCTAGTTGTCTTTATCGAAATAATGAGTTACCAGCTTGCTTTTTTGACGCCAGGAATCAAGCCTTGGTGAGCCAATTCACGGAAACGAATCCGCGACATGCCAAATTTACGCATGTAGCCACGTGGGCGCCCATCTGTTTGATCACGGAGTTTTAAGCGACTTGGATGAGCATCTTTTGGCAATTTGCTAAGACCTTCATAATCGCCAGCTTCTTTTAAGGCTTGGCGAATAGGCGCATATTTTGCAATCATTGCTTGTTGTTTTTTTGCTTTAGCAATTTTTGATTTTTTAGCCATAAGGCACTTCCTTTCTTTTTGGATTTATAAAATCTAAATCGTAATGGTTACGATTTGAACGGAAGTATATTATCAGGTGTTGCGTTGTTTGTCAAGTGAGAATTTCGTTTTTTTTAGGACTTGCTAAGTTGAGAAGTTAGAAATGTTTGTTTTAGAGCTGTTTTGTAGTATCTTTTAAGAAAGAGTAAAAAGGAGTGAAGATGGCAATGGTAGAACGTTTGACGATTATTCGTGGTGTGGAAAAATTTGAATTACAAACGAAAACAGCGCGCTGGGTGTTAGCAAAAGAAGAGGGATATTCGCCAGTTCAAATGCTCGTTTCGGCAATTGGCGCTTGTGGGGGGTACGTGTATCAATCCGTTTTGGAAAATTCGCACATTCCCTTTGAGTTTGAAAAAATAGAAGTCACGTATTCAAGAGAAGTAGAGAGACGAGCACAACCATTAAAACAGGTGACGATTCTCTTTTATGTGTCTGTTCCAGAAGCCTTTCAAGCACGGGCGACACGGTGTTTGAAGCTTGTCTCCCCAAACTGTCCAGTGATTCAATCATTAGCTGAAAGAATTACTGTCGAAGAAACAGTTGTATTTAAAAAGTAAACCATTAGAGACATTATCGTTACGAGCGCTTTTCCCTTTTTGGATGCCTCGTTTCTGAGAATGTCTTTTTTTAGAGGAGCGTGGGGAAATAGCTGTAGAAACAGGAAATTTTTAATTCATTTGTACAAAATAATACAGACAAAAAACAGATAGTGTTTTTTTCACAAATAAAAAGGTTGCTTTTTTTTCTGTTTTAGTAGATGATGTAAGTAGTTACATCTCTGGTATAACACTGTTTTTCGAAACGTGTGTTATTTTTTAATTCGTAATAGTTTTTTAAATCGTTTCACAGAATTACTTTAATTGTTATACAGTTTTTTTAGTTGTTATAGTTTGTTTGTCGGCCTTTAGGAGGTAATCATGATTGAGTTAGTGAATGTGTCGAAAGACTATCAAGAGACACACGCGTTAAAAAATATTCACTTTTCTGTCCAACCAGGAGAAATCGTTGGGATTGTTGGGAAAAGTGGCTCTGGCAAGTCCACGTTGTTACGTTTGTTGAATTTAATGGAACAACCGAGTGAAGGGGAGATTCGTATTGATGGCAGAAATGTTCAAACCTTCTCTAAAAAAGAAGTTCGCCAGCAGCAACAACAAATGGGGATGGTGTTTCAGCATTACAATTTGTTAGAAAATTTGAAAATTTATGATAATGTTGCATTGCCTTTGAAACTTTTAAAAGAGAAACAGCCTGAAAAAATTGAGCGTTTATTAACGTTTGTTGATATGGCCCATAAGGCAGAAGCGTATCCTGCTCAGCTTTCTGGTGGGGAAAAACAGCGTGTCTCTATTGCTCGAGCGTTGAGCCGTAATCCAAAATGGTTATTATGTGACGAGGCAACGAGTTCATTAGATGAAGAAAATACAGAAAGTGTCGTTCGACTATTACATAAGACGCATCAGGAATTCCGGCCGACTATTTTCTTTGTCAGTCACGAATTAGAAACCGTGAAGCGCTTATGTAATCGTATCTTAGTGATGGAAAAAGGTCAGCTAATTGGCGAATTTCTGAATAATCCTCAGCAATATGAGGAAGAACCGCTTTCCTATTTAGAAAAAGTGGAAAGGAGTTTGCGCCCATGACTTTTTCAGAAACCTTTGCCGAATATTGGCCATCTATGCTGGTTGGTTTAAAAGAAACAGGGATTATGATGTCGATTTCGATGGCTATCTGTTTGCTTGTCGGCTTGCCTTTAGGCTTAGGACTATTTTTGGCTAATCCGAAAGTCAAAGGGCATCAACCTTGGCTGTACTGGGTTTTAAATTTCATTGTAACTGTTATTCGTTCGTTTCCTTATTTATTATTTGTGATTGCGTTGATTCCAGTTACTCGTTCTGTTTTAGGAAAGGCGTTTGGCCCAATTCCTTCATCTGTGCCATTGAGTATTGTTGCGATCGCGATTTTTGCTCGCTTGGTTGAACAAGTGCTGTTGGATGTTCCAGAAGAAATTTATTTTTTAGCTAATTCGTTAGGCACCTCGAAAGTCCAATACATTTGGCACTTTTTATTGGTGGAAGCACGTAGCGGATTGGTCCTTGCTTACACAACCACGACAGTGAGTATGGTTTCATATTCCACGGTGATGGGTGTTGTTGGTGGCGGCGGGATTGGCGATTTTGCAGTTCGTGTCGGGTATCAACGGTATGAATACGGTATTATGTATGTTGCCATTGTGATTATGATTGCACTGGTCTTCATTTTACAAATGCTTGGGAACTTCATTGCCCAAAAACTAGACAAAAGAAAGTAGGAGGACAAAAGAATGAAGAAGTTTTATTTAGCAACATTCGCTGTTATTGCAACAGTTATTTTAGCTGCCTGTGGGGGAAATAAACAAGCAGACCAGAAAGAAGACAAGGAGATTACCGTTGCCGTGCAATTGGAATCTTCAAAAGATATCTTGGAGATTGCCAAGAAAGAAGCTGAGAAAAAAGGGTACAAAATTAACATTATGGAAGTGAGCGACAATGTTGCCTACAACGATGCCGTGCAACATGACGAAGCGGATGCTAATTTTGCGCAACATCAACCCTTCATGGAAATGTTCAACAAAGAGAAAAAAGCTGATTTAGTGGCTGTTCAACCGATTTATTATTTTGCTGGTGGTTTCTATTCAAAAGAATACCAAGATGCGAAAGATTTACCTGAAAATGCCAAAGTGGGGATTCCTAGCGATCCAACCAATGAAGGTCGTGCTTTAGCAATTTTAAATGCAAACGGCGTGATTAAATTAAAAGAAGGTGTCGGCTTTAACGGTACGGTGGCAGATGTCGTGGAAAATCCTAAAAACATCACTTTTGAAAGCATTGATTTACTGAATTTAGCTAAAGCCTACGATGAAAAAGACATCGCTATGGTGTTCTGCTACCCAGCCTACTTAGAACCTGCTGGTTTAACAACGAAAGATGCGATCTTGTTAGAAGATGAAGAAGCAAGTAAACATTACGCATTACAAGTTGTGACACGTAAAGGCGAAAAAGATAGCGAAAAGATCAAGGTTTTAAAAGAAGCGATGACAACAAAAGAAGTTGCTGAATACATCAAGAAAAATTCTAAAGGCGCTAATATTCCTGCGTTTTAATGAATAGAAAAAATGAAGCCTCTTTTTTGAGAAGCTTCATTTTTTTCTTTTCTTTGATTTATAGTATAGTTAATAGGAAGGAGGTGCCGGTGTGGTCGAATTATTTATTTTAATGATGGAACGGGTAGGCTTAATTATTTTACTGGCCTTTCTTTTAGTGAATGTGCCTTATTTTAAGCGTGTTTTATTAAGTCGTGAAAAAATGTCTTCAAAAGTTCAATTGATTTTGATTTTTGGTTTATTTGCTATTATTTCTAATTTTACAGGTATCGAAATCGCTAAGAATCAGATTGTTCCCAATAATTTACTAACCTATTTAAGCAGCAATGCTTCCATTGCGAATACGCGTACGTTAGTAATTGGCGTTTCTGGATTAGTGGGTGGTCCGATTGTCGGCAGTACGGTTGGTTTAATTGCTGGCTTTCATCGGGTTATTCAAGGCGGGGGGCATAGTTTCTTTTATGTGCCTGCTTCTTTAATTGTTGGCTTAATTTCCGGTTTTTTAGGGAGCCGCATGGCAAAGCAAACCGTTTTTCCGTCTGCCGGCTTTTCTGCCATTGTCGGAGCGTGCATGGAAATGATTCAGATGATTTTTATTTTCTTTTTCAGCGGTGATCTATCGGATGGGGCCACGTTGGTTCGTTTTATTGCGCTGCCGATGATTTTGTTAAATAGCGTAGGAACGTTCATTTTTATGTCGATTCTAACAACGACATTGAAACAAGAAGAGCAGGCCAAAGCGGTTCAGACGCACGATGTTTTGGAATTAGCGGCGGAAACACTGCCATATTTTCGAGAAGGACTCAATAAAAATTCCAGCAAAAAAGTTGCGGAGATTATTAAGCATTATACAAAAGTCAGTGCGATTAGCATGACAAACAGTCATCAAATTTTAGCTCATGTTGGCGCAGGAAGCGACCATCATATTCCAGAGCTAGAAGTCATCACGGAGCTTTCTCGGGAAGTGTTACGGACGGGCCGAATGACCATCGCGCATGCCAAAGAAGAAGTCGGTTGTTCGGACCCAAATTGCCCGTTGCAAGCGGCGATTGTGATTCCGTTATTTTCCCATCAGCAAATTGTTGGCACCTTAAAAATGTACTTTACGGATCCAGCGCAGTTAACGCATGTCGAGGAGCAGCTAGCAGAAGGTCTTGGGACAATTTTTTCTTCACAAATTGAATTAGGTGAAGCGGAAGTACAATCAAAATTACTTAAAGAAGCTGAAATTAAATCCTTGCAAGCGCAAGTGAACCCGCATTTCTTCTTTAATGCCATCAATACTATTTCCGCATTAATGCGGAAAGACAGTGAAAAAGCGCGGAAACTATTGCTCCAATTAAGTAAATACTTTCGAGGCAACTTGCAGGGGGCCGTGCAAACTACGATCCCAGTTTCACAAGAACTAGAACAAGTAAAAGCCTATTTGTCATTAGAACAAGCACGGTTTCCGAATCGTTATCAAGTAACCTTTGACGTGGAAGAAGCGGTTGCTTCAGAAAAAGTACCGCCGTATGCGATTCAGGTGTTAGTGGAAAATACCATCAAGCATGCATTTGGCAGCCGGAAGGAGAACAATCAAGTTCGGGTAGTGGTCAAAGCAAAACAACACAAATTACATGTGGATGTGTATGACAATGGGCAAGGGATTCCTGAAGAACGCCGCTTGCTATTAGGAAAGACGACAGTGACTTCGGAAAAAGGCACCGGCACGGCACTGGAAAACTTGTCCCGCAGAATGGCGAACCTTTATGGATCAGAAGGTTGTTTTTTAATTGAAAATTTAGAGACAGGCGGGAGCCATGTTCATTTAGAAATCCCGATGGAACAGGAGGAATTAGATGCACGTATTAATCGTTGATGATGAGCCCTTAGCACGAGAAGAATTGAGCTATCTTGTTTCCCAACATCCGCAAGTGACGAGCGTTGCAGAAGCGGATTCTGTGGCGGAGGCAATGGAAGAGATGATGGATCAAAAGCCAGATTTGTTATTTTTAGATATTCATTTGACCGATGAAAGCGGGTTTGATTTAGCGGAAAAATTAACCCATCTTAAAAAAGCGCCCTACTTGGTCTTTGCAACCGCCTATGATCAATATGCGTTAAAGGCCTTTCAAGTGAATGCAAAAGATTATATTTTGAAACCTTTTGAAGAAGAAAAGATAACGCAAGTCATTGAAAAAGCATCAAAAGAAATGGGTCAAGCTGTCCCAGAAAACACTGCTGAAAAAGGACCGAAATCTGAAGCAATACCTATTCAAGGGGAAGACCGCATTTATCTTGTGGCGCCAGAAGATATTTACCTCGTTTCTGTCGAAGAACGGCAACTGAGCATTTTTGTGGATCAACAGGTCTATAAGATGACAGGGACCCTCAACAGTATCGAACAAAAATTACCTGCCACGCTCTTTATTAAAACGCATCGAAGTTTCATCTTGAATCGAACAAAAATTCAAGAAATTCAGCCGTGGTTTAATAACACGTTGCAAGTAATTTTAACCAACGGCTCAAAAGTACCTGTTAGCCGTTCATACGTCAAAGAATTTAAAGAAAAACTCGGCTTAAGTTAAAAAATCACCACTTGAAATGTCGAATGCATTTCAAGTGGTGATTTTTGCATTTGGTGAAGAAATTCTGGCATTTCATGAAAAAAAGCCCTTAAAAAAACGTTTTCTTTATATACTTAACCCATAGAAAACAGAGAAAAGGGAGCGAAGAAGAATGGAAAAGAAAGTATATTCATTTTTACAACAAGCAGCAGTTTTTGCCATTATTATGTTAATCGCCAACGGCTTGGCGTTCATTTCCCCAATACCAATGCCTGCTTCAGTAATTGGCATGGTGTTATTGTTCATTGGTTTATGTACAAAAGTTGTTAAATTGGAGCAAGTGGAAGGGCTAGGTAATAGCTTATCAACGGTTATTACATTTTTATTTGTTCCTTCAGGGATTTCCTTAGTTAATTCTTTAGGGATTATGCAACAATTTGGCGTTCAAATTGTTTTTGTTATTTTAGTAGCAACATTAGCGTTACTAGCAACGACTGGTTGGACGGGCGCCTTTTTATTGCATATGAAAGATGCTCGAAAAGAAAAAGAACCCGCAGCAACGAAGAAAGCGAAAGGAGAGGTTCGCGCATGAATCCGTATGTTGGCATTATTATTTCATTAGCTGTATTTGGCATAGGTACTTGGTTGTTTAAAAAAAGTAAAGGTTTCTTCTTATTTACGCCATTATTCGTTGCGATGATTTTAGGCGTTGTCGTTTTAAAAGTAACAGGAATTAGTTACGAGCAATACAATGAAGGTGGCAAATATATCAGCTTCTTTCTAGAGCCTGCGACAGTAGCGTTTGCGATTCCTTTATATAAAAAGAGAGACGTGTTGAAAAAATATTGGTTAGAAATTTTAACGGCGTTAACAATTGGTTCTTTTGGTTCGCTAGTGGCTGTTTATTTTGCAGGAAAAGTGATTGGCATGGATAATCATTTAGTGGCTTCAATCTTACCACAAGCAGCTACAACAGCGATTGCCGTACCTATTTCTCAAACTGTTGGCGGCATTGCTTCCATTACGGCGTTTACTGTAATCTTCAATGGTGTACTAACCTATGCCTTGGGCCGAATTGCATTGAAATGGTTTAAAATTAACAATCCAATCGCCAAAGGTTTAGCTTTAGGTGCGGCCGGACATGCCCTAGGTGTGGCAGTAGGCATGGAAATGGGCGAAACAGAGGCTGCTATGGCTAGTATTTCTGTCGTAGTGGTTGGCGTAGTTACTGTTTTAGTAGTTCCTTTCTTTGCAACGGTCATTGGTCTATAAAAAAGTGGGTTTCCTCACTCTTTTATGAGTAGCTAATTTCTATCAGCTAGCAGTCTCTGCTTATTCTGTTCCCGCCGTTTATCAATTTTTAAGCCTGGGACAAAAATCCAAAGTGATTTTTGTCCCAGGCTCTTTTGTGTTGTTTACACGAATTTTTGAGTATAGATAGGGCGTATGGAAGGATTGACCAGTCTTTTTATAGAATGGTTGCTCCTAAAGTTTGTTTAAAGTGGCGTAACGCCCATTCGTGTCCTTGTTCATCAAAACTAGCAACGGCGCGTTCAGGAATCATTAATTGATAGCCTAAATTATAGGCATCAACAGCCGTATGCAACACGCAAATATCTGTACAAACACCAGTTAAACAAAGCTCTGTAATTCCTCGTTCTCGTAATCGAATGTCCAAATCTGTACCACTAAAAGCAGAATAGTGCCGTTTGTCCAGCCAATAAACGGTTGCCTCATTTTTGTGAGCTTGATAAAAATCAGCTAGCGAGCCAAACAGATTACGCCCGTCAGTTCCTAAGACATTGTGGGGCGGGAAAAGTTTATTTTCAGGATGATAGTGATCTAGGGGGTCATGCCCATCAATGGCAAAAACCACAAAATCGCCATTGTCAAAATAGTGCTTTGTTTGTTGAACAAGGGCTGTTTCAATGGCTTGTCCAGCGGCACCAGTGGTTAGTTTTCCGTCTGTGGCGACAAAATCATTCGTATAATCAATGGAAATCAGAGCTTTCATTTGGCAACCTCCTAAAGGTTAAAGTCATTTTGTTCATTTTACAGCTTTTAAGAGGGCATTTCAAATGATAAAAGTACATCAAATTCTAAAAAAGCTGTTTCAAAATAAACGCTTTGGCTAAAAAACATGCTATAATTTTGCTACAAATTAAAGCAGGTGAATAGAGTGAAAAGAAAAATCGTACGTTTTATCCTTTGGTTGTTAGGAATCCTTGTGGTTATTTGCTTAGGCGTGTTTCTCGCCTTTCAATTATCTCCTAAGCCAGGCGCTTGGGTCATCAACCAGTTATTCGCAGGCGAAGTTGAAATAAAAGATTCAGCTTCCTATGATAAAGTATTGCCCAATGTTCAATTGCAAGAAAATCAAACATACCCTTCTTCAAGAAAAAAGAATACCTTTGATTTGTATTATCCCCAAACGTCAAAACAAGCGATACCAGTCGTTTTATGGGTCCATGGTGGTGGCTATGTGGGAGGAGATAAGTCTGGGATGAAAGAGTTTGCGACACGTTTAGTGGCTGATTCCTCAGTTGCCTTTATTTCAATGAATTATGAATTAGCACCAGACGCACCTTATCCAAGCCAGCTCCAGCAGGTCAATGAACTTGTTCAATTTTTATTAGAAAAGAAACAAGCGTATCCCATGTTAGATTTATCTAAGCTTTTTATTGGCGGGGACAGTGCGGGTGCACAGATTGCTCTACAATATGCAACAGTTCAAACCAATGCCAACTATGCCAAAGAACTAGGGATGACTGCAGCGTTGCCGGCTAGCCATTTAAAAGGCACACTCTCGTATTGTGGTCCGGTGGATTTGAAACAAATGGCCAACCAACAAAGTGATAATCGTTTTATGAAATTTTTCGTTAAAACAGTGGCTTGGTCCTTGCTCGGCACTAAAGACTGGCAGACGAGCGCGGAACTGCAAGAAGTGAGTTTAGTGGATAAAGTCACCAAAGAATTTCCCCCGACGTATCTAACAGATGGCAATAGCTTTTCATTCCAAGAGCAAGGACTAGCCTTGGTTCAGCGGTTAAAAACTTTAAATGTTCCAGTTTCAGCTCTCTTTTTCAAAGATAAGAAAGCAACAATCACCCACGAATATCAATTCGACTATCAAACAAAAGAAGCTAAACAATGTTACCAAGAAACAGTCCAGTTTGTGAATACGTATAAATAAACAGAGGCCTTAGAAATATTTCTAAGGCCTCTGTTTATTTATTTTTGTCATTTTTTTAGCTGAGAAATATGTATAAATTAAACAAAAATGTTTATTTAATGATGTTTACATGAGAAAAAATCCGTGCTATACTACGAACTCGTTTGTTAATTTTAATGTTAAAAACAACGTTTTTGTTATTTTTGTGAACAAATTAACATTTTTATCTTACAAAAACAGCAAAAAATTCGTTTAGTTAACAAAAAGAAAATTAAAAAATAAATTTTTTTTTTGAAATTAAGAAAATATCTTTAAAAAAATCAGAAGAAAACTTCGTATACTTGAGCCATAGGTTGGTTGTGGAAAGTTTACTTCGAGGGAGGAGTGATGAAGTTAATGAAAAAGAAAATCGCTGTTTTATTGGCAACTTGTTTACTTGTACAACCATTTTTATCTGTTTCAGCGTGGGCGATTGAAGGGGAGCAACAAACGGAACGTACGCAGACACAGCCAAAAACAGCAGAAACCAGTACAAGTGAAGCAACAAAAGAAAGCAGCGCACATTCTATAGAACAGTCATCAATGACGGAATCTAGTGCTATCACAGAAAAAGTAACCACCTCTTCCACAGAAACAAAACCAAGCGAAGAGCAGAAGCAAATCACCTTGACCTTTGAAACAACGGATCAAGCTTTGTTTCTAAATGATGCCAAAAGTTATCCAGTGGTAAAAGAAAAAAATCAGCCACTTCGGACAGAAGAATTACCAAAATGGGCGAATAGTGAGGAAAATGCGACTTTCGTTGGCTGGTCTTATCAAGGCAAAACATATACAAATGAAGAACTTCTTCAATTAGAGTTTTCAGAAGATACACAACTTACAGCTGTCTTTAAACAGAAACTGACACGCATGGCCAGAGCTGTTTCAGTTGATCAGTCCATTGCGGACACAATTGCCCCTGCGGATAAAACAAAAGTGATTGTTGTGCCAAGTCCTGCAGGAGATGGAGCAGCGTACAAAGAATATGCATCGACAGAGGCTGGCTTGAAAGAAGCCTTGTTTGATTTGTATCAACAGGGGAACAATGGCGATTTCACTCTTTATATAGGAAACAATATTACGACGAGTGCGGCGACCACCGCTAAAGTGATTCCTGAGACCGTTACGGCAAGTAATATGACCTTTTACGCCTTGCAAGGCAAGGTCAATCATTTAGTGATTACTGGAAACAGCGCGGATCCGATTAGTATGGATCAAACGGCGCCAACGGGTTCTAAGACGTTAGGATTTAATCAAAATATCTTTTTTGGCTCAAACATCACTTTGAGAAATCTAAACTATACAGGTACGAATATGTATTTAAATGGTTACAGTTTGAACTTGAATGGCGGTTCTAGTGGAAACGGTCTGACCGTATACGGTGGAACGGATACAGGAGATGTTTCAGGAAACCCAACTTTAACAGTAAACAGTACAGGTACAGGGACATGGAATTTCTATGGCGGAAACCAAAATGGTGGTAATTTAGCTGGAAATCCTACGATTGTTATTAACAATACACGGAGCGGACTAAATACATTAAGTGGGGGCGCCAATATTGGGACAGTGACTGGGAATACTTCATTGGTTGTCAATGATTCTGGTGGCAGAATTGCTTCAATTTATGGGGGCGGTTATGGGACCAACGCAACCAACACAGCGAATGTTACTGGTAACGTCTCAACAAAGGTTGCAATTACGAATGCTGCTACAGGTTTCCAACTAAGTACGTATTATGGCGGTGTTCAATACGGAAATATTGGTGGAAAAGTAACAAACGATATTTCTGGATATGGCCGTTGGTATACAGCGGGTCAACGTTTTATTGGTGGCTCTTCCCGCGGCGATATAGGAACGAATCGTGCGACTGATGGAATTACTACAAATTTAAATACACAGTTGTATAGTGCGGGTCGTGCAGATTTTGAAGGAGGCAACCAATATTCTGGAACGATCATCGGAAATATTACGAATGTGGTTACAGCAGGAACGAATACTGCTGGCGGTATTAATGATTTTAACGGCGGTGCTGGTAACAATGTTTCGAAATTTAACAAGAGTCAAATTGGGGCCTCAAATGAAGCAACGTATGATGCTTATACACCACAGCAAAGAGCAGAATTAGCCAAATCGGCAGCAGCTTTTAAAGTTTTCGGAAATATTTCTTCTAAATTAGTCAGCGGTTCGTTTAATAATGGTGCAATTTATTCAACTGCAGCTGGCCGCGGCGGCTATATTGAAGGAAATACAACAATTGAAGTGGGAACAGCGAATGGTGATGGGTCTTTAGGTGGCGATGGTATGGCTTATTCAGGCGCAAAACCGACAAGCTTAGATTATTCAACGACCGATAAAAGTCGTGGGTATAGTTCAGGTTGGGATATTGTTGGTGGCGGCGGCTATCCTGCTAGTAATGATACTTGGGATATCTATATAAAAGGAGATACTAAGACTGTTTTAAATAATACCATTGCTCGCTGGACATATGGTGGCTCTTTTTCAGGTGTCGTTGAAGGAAACACTTCTAACACATTGAATGGCGGGATTGCTGACACATTAGAAGGAACAGGCTATCAAGCAGCTAGAGTTTATGGGAACGGTCAAACAATCGTTAATAATGGTCAAGTCGATTGGTTTCTTTCAGGCGGTGGCTGGAATGATGCCAAAAATGTTGGGAATGTCGGTGTAACGGTTTATGAAGGAGTAATTAATGCTTCAATGGGCGCTTCTTATGGAGCAAGCGGTGGTCATACAATTACTGGTAATTCAGACAACCGCATTTACGGAGGAAATTTCTCAGGAACTCCTCGGACAGGCGCGAACGGTTTTTCAGGTGGGATTACCAATGCGGGCTCACTTCTTGGAAATGCCAAACTCTTAATTGATTTAAGAAACTACAACGGAGAGTTTAAGTTGCCTGGTAATACCTACATTACTGGTGGTCGGCCCTATGGTCAAAATACGACACTAGGAACGGATGAATCAAACACAATTACTTTAAATATTTTCACTAAAACAGGTGTGGAATCTTTAAATGGGGCCAGCATTTACGGTGATGGTGGAACCAATGCTGCGTATACCAAGAACGGCAAGATTACAATGAATATTCAAGCAACGGGTTCTAGTATTGGAAATTTATATGCGACACAGTATTCCAATATCAGTGGCGGAAAAATCTTACGTGATGTTACCGCAAATGTTCAAGGTGCAGTTAGTATTAACGGTTTATCCGGTGGTTCATCAACAGATAATTTTACTAATGCAATTGTGAATGCTAGTTCAAATAAAGTGGCCTTTAACTTTGGGACTAACGTTGACGGCACCAATAACTATCAAACAGAACCACTAAATGCGACAGGCTTAGGCGTTGTCAACTTTACGGAATTAAATGTCACCAATGGCATTAAATTAATGGCTAATGGTGGGAACATCAAAAATGGCGTTTCTGCTACTGCCGCGAATCATAGTACGACTTACAATGAATTCGGATCAATTCATCTATCTAAAAACGCTGGAATTGGGATCACCAACACGGCCAATTTAATTTCAGCTAGCAAACTAACGGTTCAGGATCATGCAACATTAGAAACAATTCCTGGTACAGGTAAAGTAAACATTGCGGATTTTGAAGCTGTCGATCCAACAAAAGATGAACTTTTATGGATTAAACCAACGACAGATACAACTGCTTTGGTGGATAGCACAGGGACTTGGTTTGGAAATGTCAAAGCCTATCAGGTCTTGACGATTAATCCAACGGTCAATAATGCTACAAAACTTATGCCAACAACGTTTCATGGGATTGAAAAAGCGACTGGAAAAACATTTATTGGCGATAACGATGTGACCAAGGGTGCCAATGGCTATGGGATAGCAATTCCTGGCTCTATCATCGATTATGAAGTGGAAACGCCTGGAATTGTGGCAGGTGCAGGTACTATTTCTCATGATGTAAAAGAGGTCAAAGCCGGCAATGCGCCGTTAACCTTACAAGCGTGGGGCACCGAAGTAGCTGGACAAAAAGTTCAAAAAGGACGTTTGATGATTCCGTCCTCAAGTACTTTAACACCAACCCTAAGCTTCCTTCCTGACGAAGTAACAGGTTCTTGGTTGCACCAAGGAACGGTTAAATCTAGTGAAGTTGGGAGCACGATAGAGCAAATTCCGGAGCAAAAAGATACCACCCCGCTTTCATGGAAAGCGACGAATACGAATTACAGTTATCAGGTGAAAGTTCAATTTTCAAATAAAGTGGAACTTTCAGGGCAATCGGTGATTGTCACAGAGGACGAGGCAGCACAGCTAACAACTGTTGATAAAGTAGTGGAAATGCTCGGCGCAAAAGGTCGGCCGTTTTTCAAGACCTCATTAAAAGAGACAGATTTACCACAAATTCAAGCGCCGTTAGCAGAAAAAACTGTATCGCGGACACATGATATTCAATTAGAAGCAGGGACGTCAGGGGATAATTTACAAAACAAAACGGTTCACTTAGTTGTTGTGAAAAATGAAAGTGTGCTTGCCAAAGATCGTTCGTTTGCCTTGTATGCGACAAGTGCGCATTTGAAATTAAAAGAAGCAAATGGCTTAACGAATTCAGACGAGTTGGCACAATGGACACAAGCAACGGTGATTTTCGCAGATGGTCGGGCCAATCAAACACCAAGTCTTGATGCGGCAACCTTCCAAGCCATTCAACAAGCGAAACCAGAAGAATTAGCCAAAACGGTGCCAGCCAATTATCAATTTACAGAAGCTGGTGAAACGTTAAATAAAAAAGTCAATGTGTCTATTTCAGGTGAATTAACGTTAGAAAAAGTACCTAAAACAATTGATTTTGGCAAACAAAAAATTTCTGCCAAGCCAGAAGTTTACTGGCCAACTCTTTCAGATGATTTAGTCGTTCAAGACACACGCGGGACAGAAAGTACGCCTTGGAAACTGAATGTTCAGGTAACGAATCCCTTAACGAACGGCACAGATCAATTGGAAGATTTGTCGTTGGTTACAGACAAAGGAGAATTTTTACTCAATAAAGGAGATACGGTTGTTACAGAAAATGAAGGCTCCGGTTCAGGTAGTTATACAATTAACCAAGGTTGGGGTGCGGCAAACCAACGGGGACTTAAACTATCTGTGCCAGTCGAGAAACAAAAAGTCGGCGAATTTAAAGGGACATTGTCATGGTCATTAGTCATGGCACCATAATAAGGAGGAGAGAAGTGAGATGAAAAAATACCTTTTGCTTAGTTGTTTTTTAGGTCTTTTCAGCTTCTGTCATTCAGACACTGCGTTTGGGGAAGCAGCTTATGAAAATAGTGGTGTTGTCTCCTTTTATGGAACGTATGAATATCCCACAGAAGAGTCGACAACAGCGACTAGTAATTCTTCCACAACGACCGAACCCACCAAGCCAGCTGACGGAGGCGCTTCATCTGTCCTTTCTTCTGGCGTATATGGGTCGCGCCAAGGAAGATTACCGGCGACAGGTACCACCAATCAAGAACCATTTATTTATTTGGGAATCAGCCTTATCACTATAGGCATATTATTTATTAAAAGGAGAAGAGAAGATGAAAAAAACAGTATTAGCAGTAGTAGGGATTGTAGGATTTAGCGGTGTCCTAGCGACACAACAAGCATTTGCGGAAGACATTAACGTGAATTATACAAGTAATGGCGCCATTACATTTGAACCAGATACAGATCCAACGAAGCCAGTTAACCCAACCAATCCAGATGAAAAAGTTGAACCAGAAGATCCAACTGACCCAACTGGACCAAAACCAGGGACTGCAGGCCCCTTATCAATTGACTATGCTTCAAGCTTTCAATTTGGCGCCCAAAAAATCACTTCCGACACGAAAGATTATTACGCACAAATTCAAACATTTAAAGATGGGACAACAGGTCCCAACTATGTTCAGGTAACGGATAAACGTGGGACACAAGAAGGCTGGACGTTAAGCGCTGTACAAAATGCGCAATTCAAAACAGCCCAAAATGAAGAATTAGTGGGGGCCGCTTTATCGATTGCCAATGCAGGTGTGACATCGATTGTTGATGCCGCATACGCGCCAACACCAACAGCAGCACATACCTTTGTTCCTGGAACAGAAGTAGAATTAGTCAAAGCAGAAGATGGCAAAGGAATGGGGACTTGGGTCTATCGTTTTGGGAAAGATGCGACAGAAGGTGCTACTGCCGTGAAATTAAATGTCCCAGGTAAAGCGATTAAATTAGCAAAAGAATATCGTACGACATTAACGTGGACATTGAAATCTGTGCCAACGAATGTTGGAGGCTAAGTAAATGAAAAAAACAGTCGTCTACTCCTTGTTATTCGGAACAATGTTGCTTGGCGCCACTGTTCCTGCTGAAGCGGCGACGGTCGTTTTTGATAGCGAACAGTCGATTGTTTTTACCCCAAGCACAGATGGGACGGATCCAGTGAATCCAGAAAATCCCGATCCAGAAAAACCAGTTCGACCAGTCGATCCAACGAATCCTGATGGACCTAATCCAGGTACCCCTGGGCCACTTTCCATCGATTATGCCTCAAGTTTGGATTTTGGGAGTAATGAGATATCGAATAAGGATCAAACGTATTTTGCCAGAGCGCAAACCTATAAAAATCCAGATGGTTCAGCAAGTGAATTGGCAACTGCTAATTATGTACAAGTAAGTGATTTACGGGGAACCAATGCTGGCTGGGTTTTAAAAGTGAAACAAAATGGTCAATTTCGTAATGCAGAAACATTACACAAAGAATTAACAGGCGCCACCGTCGCCTTTACTGAGCCCAGTGTGCGCTCAAATGCGACGGACGTATTGCCGCCAACTGCTACCGCAAACATTCAATTAGATGCTGCGGGCGCAGAAACTGTTGTCATGCAAGCCCCAGAAAATACCGGCGCCGGAACGTGGATCACGCTGTGGGGGCAAGCAGAAAAAGTGACCGAAAAAAATCAACAAGGACAGCAAGTAAATGCCACAATCACACGGGCAATCTCACTAACTGTTCCCGGGAAAACCCCTAAGGATGCAGTACAATATAAAACAACATTGACTTGGCTACTTTCAGATGTACCAGTAAATAATGGAGGGAAATAAATGAAAAAGACAAAAGTAATGACATTGATGGCAACCACAACTTTAGGCGCATTGGCACTTGTACCAATGAGTGCATTAGCAGTCGACGGTGGTGAATACCAAACAAACGGAGCGATTCAATTTGCACCAAATACGAACCCAACGAATCCAGTTGATCCGACGAATCCAGATCCGGATAAACCAATTACGCCAGTTGATCCAACTGATCCAACAGGGCCTAAGCCAGGGACAGCAGGTCCGTTATCCATTGACTATGCATCTAGTTTATCTTTTGGGGAACAAACGATTACCTCAAAAAATATGACCTACTATGCAGAAACACAAAAATACAAAGATAACGCTGGCGCCGACCAAGAAGGCCCGAACTTTGTTCAAGTCTCAGATAATCGTGGGACTGAAACAGGTTGGACGTTAAAAGTAAAACAAAATGGTCAATTCAAAACTGAAGTCAACCAAGAACTAACAGCGGCCAAAGTAACTTTAAGCAACGGACGCGTGGTTTCAGCTTCACAATCTGCAAAACCAACGACAGCGCCAGCTACGATTGAATTAAACCCAACTGGGGCTGAATCAGTGGTCATGGCTGCTGGCGATAAAGAAGGTGCGGGTACGTACTTAATGAGCTGGGGCGATAGTGTAGATGCCGCTAAAACAAGTATTTCATTAGAAGTACCTGGTTCAACCACAAAATATGCGAAAAAATACACGACAACTTTTACTTGGACTTTGACAGATACACCTGCTAACACAGGAAACTAAGAACGACAGCATACACGCAAGATCGGGATATAAGTCAAAAATTTTTTGGCTTATCTTTCGGTCTTTTGGTGCTTATAATACAACAAAGAATGACAGACATAGGAGAATGAATATGAACAGATGGAAAGTATATGCAACGGTAATCGCTTGTATGTTATTTGGCTGGATTGGCGTGGAGGCGCACGCTTCTGAATTTAATTTTGCGGTCACACCAACAATTCCCGAAAATCAAGTGGATAAATCAAAAACCTACTTTGACTTAAAAATGGTGCCTGGTGCCAAACAAACCGTAGAAATTCAGTTACGCAATGATACAGATGAAGACATTACCATTGAAAATACGGTGAACTCAGCGACAACAAATTTAAATGGCGTAGTAGAATATGGCCAAAACGGAATCAAACCTGACAAAACTTTACGCTTTAACTTAAAAGATTATGTGGAAGCACCGAAAGAAATCATCTTGCCGAAGCATTCCCAAAAGACCTTACCTTTAACCATCACGATGCCTAAAGATTCTTTTGATGGCGTGATGGCTGGCGGTATAACACTCAAAGAGAAAAAGAAAGAAACAACGACTTCTGCGGATCAATCAAAAGGGTTAGCTATTAATAATGAATACTCCTACGTTGTGGCTATTATTCTTCAGCAAAATGAGACAAAGGTTCAACCAGATTTAAAATTACTGGGGGTTAAACCAGGCCAAGTCAACGCGCGAAACGTCATCAATGTTTCTTTACAAAACCCACAAGCGGCCTATTTAAACCAATTACATTTAATCAACACTGTTTCAAAAGGAGGCGAAATGCTTTACCAATCCGATACTGAGGATATGCAAGTGGCGCCAAACTCTAACTTTAGTTACCCAATTTCTTTAAAAGGGGAACGATTAACGCCAGGGAAATATGTCTTGAAATCAACGGCCTATGGTGTAAAAGATGAAAAAGGCACCTATCAAGTCAAAGGTGCCAATGGTGAAGAACGGTACCTGTACAAATGGGAATTTACAAAAGAATTTACTATTTCTGGGGACGTCGCTAAAGAATTAAATGAAAAAGACGTAACCATTAAAGGAACCAATTGGTGGTTGTATCTACTGATTGCATTCATCATTCTAGCGCTGCTCTTATTGATTTTCTTCTTGTATCGTAAAAAGAAAAAAGAGGAAGAACAACAATCTGAGCAATAAAAAGGGCTATCTATTGACAAAAAGGGTTTTCCTTGTAAAAGTAAAGATACTTTTACAAGGAATTGCTTCCCATAAAGTAGAGGTAGAGAGAGTGAGAAGCCATGAGAAAAAAGTATCTTTTTTTATTTAGTTCTTTGCTAATTTTTACGGCTGTCGAAATAGAACCAATTCAAACATTGGCGACACCTATTTATAATCCCTTAGAACCAACGGAAGAAATTCAACCAAAACCAGAATCAATCACCCCTCAGGAAAAGTCAGAACCGGAACAACCTGTGCCAACCCCTCCGGAAGATCAAAAAACAACGGTTCCTTCTGAAGAAAAAAAGCCTTCACCCAAGAAAAAAGACAAACCTGTGGAGAAACCGGCAATGTCAAAAGAAAAAAAGAAACAAACAAAAGAAACAACGGCTCATCCCTTACAAGTGAATAAAGATTTTGTCTTTCCTAACGGACTTGGTGCAGGCGGCGATGAAGAATCTGAAAGCTATTTAGCAGCGGTTGGGTACTTTCTTTCAGGAAATGGATTGTATGGGAAAAAAATGGATGTGAGAGAAGTCTATGATATTGATGATGTTTTTAAATAAAGTGGATAAAAGAAAAATCGCCTTATTTCAGTTACTGGAAAATGCACCGATGTTAACAGAGTCAAAAGAAACCGTAATGCAGGAGTTAGAATTATCTGAATTTATCGTGAACAAAACGGTCGCTGAATTAAATGCCGATTTTATTGAATTTGGTTTATCAGAGGATTTTCAAATTGTGAGCGATGGTATTTTCTTAACTCTTAATGAATCAGGAACGGAAACTTCCGCTACTTTGATTGATTGCTATATTAAAGAGTCGTTACGTTTTGCTATGTTTCAAGATTTCTTTTTTCAGCGTTTTGATTCTGTGAATGAGTTTGCGTTAGAACACTTTGTTAGTCACACATTGGCTTATAAGGAGTTCAAGGAATTAAAGAAAATGCTGGAAAATTATCAAATTACAATTAATAAAGAATTTCACTTGGTGGGAAATGAAACCAATTTATGCGAAGTAACAACACTGGTTTTTTTACAATTATACCAACGTGATTTTTCATTGTACGGTAAAAAAGTTTTAGAGCAGATTCGGAACTTTGAGCTATTTTTTTCTGAGAAGGTACATCTTAATCAGCGTGCGGGCTATGCACAAGCTAAATGTTTTCATTTTTTGGCGGTTTCTTTGGTACGAACGCAGCAACAGTTTTATGTAGAGAAAAAAGTAGATTCGCAAGTGTTAAAACAATTAGCCGGTGACAATCAGCAGAATGTTTTCAATTGGTTAGAGAGTCTTCAAATCCCAGAACCACAACGAACAAACGAAGGCAATTATTTACTCTTATTTTTAATTGCTGAAGAGTGGCTTCAAGTAGCTTCAGCAGCACTTTGCCAAAGATTTGCAGAAATTCAACAATTGAATCGTGACTTGTTAAGCTATTTAAAAATACAATTTCAGCTTTCCGAGGAAGTCCTGCAAGGTTTTGAACAAAAAGTAACAATCGTTCATTTTAAATTGTTCCATTTTCCAATAGAAGCAAATTATAGTTATCGCAAAATGGATATAACCTACTTTGCAGAAACGTATACAGAGTATTTTTCTGCTAGTCGACAATTTATTCAAGAACAAAAAACGAATCCCGCTGTTTGGGATGCCAGACGGTTTTTATTTTATCGGTATCTGTTGTTAATGGTGGATGCGTTACCATTGAAAAAAGTTTTGGCTCCGATTACATTGTGTGTCGACTTTTCCTTTGGTGAAGCCTATAATCGTATGATACAAAAAAATATTGAAAAAATTACGGAATGGAATATCATTTTCAAAGCACATGTAGATGAAAGTGTACAATTAATTTTATCGGATATTCATTTTGTCGATTGGCCTGAGATTGCTCAAATTATTTGGCTAGCGCCACCACGTCCTGTTGATTGGTCGCATTTTATTAAAACGCTGAGTGCACTAAGACCGCACTCGGGAGAAGAAAACAAGGTCGGGACAGCACCGCTCAGCTCCGAGAAATAAGAAGAAATTTCCGGAAATTGTTCTTTAATTTTTGGATAATTTCGGCTTATTTCCGAAGGAGCTGGTTCTGTTCCCGCCGTTTATCAGATTTTGAGCGTGGAGCAAAAATCCAAAGTGATTTTTGTACCGCGCTTTTTCTTTTAGAATATAAAAATTAAAAATAATAAAAAAGTTGAAACTTTTTATGCTTGTGATTCGTCTATATAAGTGTACAGGAAAGGAGGTTCCAGAAATCGATGGTTTTCGATGGTTGGAAAAGAAAAAAACAAATTCGCGCGTTAGAAACGCTTGTGGATACCAAATATGAAAAAATGTATCGCATTGCCTTTAACTATACACATTCGAAAGAAGATGCCTTGGATGTGATTCAAGAAAGCTTTGAAAAGGCACTGAAGGCCATCCAAAAAGGACCCGATATTAAGGATTTTGACGCGTGGTTCTTTCGAATTCTGCTTTCTGTAGCGACAGATTATTGGCGTAAAAAGAAACGAGAAGCTGTTCATATTGAAAAAGATGAACATGTGTTAGCCCTTTTAAATAATCCCCAACGCAGTTTTTTAGAAATTGAAGAAATTATTAATCAATTAGATAGTCCCAATCGTGAAATTATTCTATTAAAATTTTTTGAAGGATTTACGCTAAAAGAAATCGCCTTGATCCTGGATATTAACGAAAACACGATTAAAACGAAGATGTACCGCAGTTTGAATGAACTCCGAAGTCTATTGAATTAGTAAAAGAAAGGAAGCGAAAAAATAATGGAAGATTTTGTAAAAAGCGTTGTTAAAAACTTTTCAAAAGAATACCGCCAACAACCGTTGCCAACGGATCTACAAGCGGAAGTCAAAGCGCGTTTTCATAAAGAGAAAAAGCGGTACACCTGGCTTCGTTTTAGAAACCGCTCACTGCAAAGTAGTCTAGTAGTAGCTTGTGGCTTTGTCTTATCAGTCAATTTGTTTCCAGGTTTTAGTGAAGCAGCCCGCAACATCCCTGTGTTAGATAAAATTGTTCAATTAGTCACCATCAAAACGTTGACAGCGAAAAAACAGGAAAGTGAAGTAAACATCGATGTCCCTAAAATCCAAACATCCCAAGAATCTTCAGTAGCCGATACACTCAACAAAAAATACTTGAAAGAAGCCCAAACAGAATTTCAACAAGTCAAAGGGCAATTGTTTGATGGTTCTCGTGTTTCAGTCACTGGAGATTATGAAAAAGTCGTGGACGACCGTCGCTTCCTAGTGGTCAAACGAACCTTCACAGAAATTAAAGGCAGCTCTGCGACGACAACGAAATATGACACCATCGACAAACGAGCCAATGTTGTCGTTTCACTCCCCTTAATTTTTAAAAATGATTTTTACATTGATGTCATTAGTAGTGAAATTAAACAACAAATAGCAGACCAAATGAAGAACGATAGCAATAAAATATACTGGTCCGAAAAAGAGGATGCCCCCAGTGATGTTCAACCCTTCAAAAAAATTAAAAAGGACCAACCTTTCTATATCAATGAAAAACACCAATTAGTGATTGTGTTTCCTCAAGGAGAAATTGCGCCTTACTATATGGGCACCCCTGAATTTGTGATCCCTAATCAAGTCATTGAGAATGAATTGGCAGCGCCTAATTATTTAAAATAAACTCAGTAAAAAACACGCGACATTTCTTAAAACTGTCGCGTGTTTTTTGCTGACCTAACCAAGTCAGTTGCGGTTTTACTGAGAGAAGCGTACACTAGAATTAAGCATAACAAGAAAGGGCGAATGGCAATGGAAAAATCAGAAAAAATTAGTATTTTACAAGATGTGGTTAAAATTAAATCTGTAAATGGAAACGAAGAAGAAGTGGCAATCTATTTACAAAATCTTTTGAAAAAATATGAGATCCCTTCTGAACTTGTTTCTTATGCACCAAATCGTAGTAGTTTGGTTGCTTACCTAGGTGAAAACCGAGAAAAAGTCTTAGGGTTTAGTGGCCACATGGACGTGGTTTCTGAAGGGGACGAAAGTCAATGGACTTTCCCGCCATTTGCGGCCCATATTGAAGGAAATAAATTGTATGGCCGTGGCGCAACGGACATGAAAAGCGGCTTAGTCGCAATGGTTTTAGCAATGATTGAATTAAAAGAAAAGGAAGTTCCATTAAAGGGAGCGGTTAAATTTTTAGGTACAGTTGGTGAAGAAGTCGGTGAGCTAGGTGCTGGCCAATTAACTGAAAAAGGCTATGCGGATGATTTAAGTGCCTTAGTCATTGGAGAACCAACCAATTATAACTTGATGTATGCGCACATGGGTTCAATTAACTATTCTGTTGTGTCACACGGAAAAGAAGCCCACAGTTCGATGCCAGAAGAAGGCATTAACGCGATTAATAATTTGAATGAATTTATTACAGAAGCAAACCAACAAATGGCGGAAGTCACAGCAAACTATGAAAATCCTGAATTAGGTCGAACGATTCACAATGTAACCGTCATTAAAGGTGGCACACAAGTGAACAGTATTCCAGGTCAAGCAACCTTGCAAGGGAATATCCGTTCAATTCCAGAATTCAGCAACGACCAAGTCATTGCATTATTACAAAAAATTATCGATGAATTGAACAAAAAAGAAAAACATCAGTTAGAATTAACGATTGATTACAATAAAATTCCTGTAAAAGCTGAGAAAGATTCTGCGTTAATTCAAGCCATTCAAGCCCAATTTGATCAACCATTACCATTAGTGACAAGCGCTGGGACCACAGACTTAGCTGAATTTACTAAATCAGACAATACATTTGATTGCGTTGTTTTTGGACCAGGTGTGACCACTACTGCACACCAAGTCGACGAATATGTCGAAATTGATAATTATTTAGATATGATTGATAAGTATCAAGCGATAGCAAAAAGTTATTTAAATTAAAAAAATGTCGCGCCTGAATCATAAAAATCAGGTGCGACATTTTTTATAAGGTTTATTCCACCACAGTCCATTCATTTAAGGTTTTGCCGTTCTCATCAACTAGCTCTAACCAGCTGTTTGTTCCAGCAAAATAGAGAAACAAGCCGACTTCATTAACGCTTTTTAAGACGATATCTTCCGTTGTGACAAAGTCTTTAAATTGGCCCTTGCGTTCATCACGAAGTTTTTCACCAAATCTGGCGGAGAAACCGACAGACCCGTCTTTATTTAAAGGGGCTTCGGGCATCATTGTCGCGCCAGCTTTAATAAGCATTTCATTGCGCTTTTGCCAAAAAACAGTTGCTTTGCTTTGTCGAGTATCAATATAAAAAGGAATTTGGCTGACTTCTTTTGTCCATTTGTGGCGTGCTTTGGCTGGTCTGGCTTTCTTTGGCGCCGTTTTTTTAAACAGAGAGTAGCCAAAACGTTCCAAGATAAAGGTGACTGTTTCTTTATAGTTAGTCACTGTCGCTACCGCACTTTTCGGAATTTTGACTGTCGTTGGGGTCGCTTCCAATGTTAAACCACTTTCTTTCGCATCATCTAGGAAAGCTTGCGCTAAATAGGCAAGTTCTGTGTCCCAAGTCGGTTTCAATAAAATCGAGTGATCAAAAGAAACTTCTTTATATGTAGCTTTTTCTTCAGCAAGTCCTAAAGCAACTAGTTGGTTATCTCTTAGCAAGAAAAGAATCGCTGCCTCTTTTTTCGGTAATTTAGTTGTTTGTTCAATGATTAAGTGGGCCTGATCGGCTAAATCAATGAGTGTCTTTGTTTTTTTTAAATCAACTGTTAAATGTAAGTCCATGAAGTCTGCTCCTTTATCGTTAGTTTCTTCATTGTATCATGAAACAGTGTCTTCGTCTTTTAACGAGTCAGCAACCTTACAATATTGTTTGAAACAAAAAGAAGCTTTCATGATATACTTACTCACATGCATAATTTTTAATGAGGAAAGTAGAGGAACAAGAATGAAAACACTTGGCAATATTTTATGGTTCATCTTTGGCGGCTTTTTTGGTGGCTTATCTTGGCTATTCGCAGGCGTGATTTGGTGCATTACAATTATCGGTATTCCGATTGGTTTACAATGTTTTAAATTAGCGGGGTTGAGCTTTTTGCCGTTTAAAAAGCGAGTCGTGTATAGTGATAGCGGCGTATCTTTGGTGGTAAACATTATTTGGCTGATTATCAGTGGATTACCATTAGCAATTGGACATTGTATTAGTGGCTTGTTGCTTTGTCTGACAATCATCGGTATTCCGTTTGGGCAACAATCCTTTAAATTGGCGAAATTAGCGTTAATGCCGTTTGGGGCCCGTGTTGTTTCAACAAATGATTTTTATTTTGAATAGTCAGAGGTTTCTCATTGACAAATAAAACGAAACAGCGTATTCTATAAATGTAACAAATAACGTTACATTTAGTTTGGAGTGATTAGACATGGCTATGTCAACGAAATTAAGTGTTGCGATTCATATTTTAAGTTTGATTGAAACAGGTCCTCAAGAACAAGTGACTTCTGAATACATTGCTTCGAGCGTGAATACGAATCCAGTCGTTGTTCGACGACTAATGAGCCAGTTAAAAAAAGCCGGCTTGATTCATTCCATGCGTGGAGCCAATAAAAATACCTTATTAAAGAAACCAGAAGAGATCTCACTGTATGAAATTTATACAGCGGTTGAATTGGAACGAGAGATTTTCAATATTCATCAAAATCCTAATCCAAACTGTTCCGTTGGGGCAAATATCCAATCGGTACTAGAAACTGAATTTACTAAAGTGCAACAAAAAATGGAAGAAGAATTGAAAAGCATCACCTTAGCAGATGTGATTCATGAAATAGAAGTTAAGAGAGATAAGTAATCTCTCTACTTTTAAAGTATTAAATGTAACTATTTTAGTTCTATTTAAAAATGAAAGGATGATTTACATGAAAGTAGCAGTATTAGGAGCAACAGGAAAAGAAGGACAATTACTTTTAGCAGAAGCTAAACGTCGCGGGATGGACGTGACAGCCATCGTTCGTAATGCCTCAAAAATAACAGATGGCACACCGACCATTGAAAAAGATGTTTATCAATTAACAACAGAAGATATTCAAGCGTTTGATGTATTAATTAGTGCCTTAGGATTCCCTAATGTGCAAGATTTCCCCAAATCTACCCAGCATTTGATTGAGATTTTAACCAATCAAAAAACGCGCTTGTTTGTCGTTGGGGGCGCTGGAACCTTGTATGTAGACCCAGAACACACAACTCAATTAAAAGATACACCATCATTCCCAGCAGAAATTCAGCCATTAGCTTCGGCGATGGGCGAAGCTTTAAACTTATTGAAAGAAGCTCAAAACATTCACTGGACCTATATTAGTCCTGCAGCCATGTTTGATGCTGATGGTCCTGCGACAGGCCATTATGAAGTCGCTGGCGAAGAATTAACAACCAATAGCCAAGGTGACAGCTACATTAGTTACGCAGACTACGCCGTTGCCATGTTAGATGAAGTGGAAAGTAATGCACACCCAAATCAACGAATCAGTGTGTATCAATAAAAGAAAAAAATCATAAATAAAGAAAGAAGTGAGAGATAAAATGTTTTATCTCTCACTTCTTTCTTTATTTACACAAAAATTAATAACATTTAGAACAAGGTGTTAAGCCTCTTGCTTGGGCATCTGCCAACGTAGTTGCCGTATAGGTTCCATTTCCACATTTGCGTGCATGGTATTTACTGCCAGTTGGTGTCACAAGAACAGTTGCGCTTGTTTCTGGACCAGCATTTGCAGCAGCCGTCTCGACTTCCGCCGGCGCCTGTGCGGCTTGTTGCGTCTCTGCTTCAGCTTGCGCTTTTGCTGCCGCTTCGGCTTGTTCTTTTTGCGCTTTTTCAGCGGCTAGTTTCTGAGCTTCTGCTTCTTTTCGTTGTTTTTCTTTGTGGGCATCTAATTGAGTTTTAACAACGGCTACCCGTTTTGTTAAAGCTTGATTTGGGGAGTTTAAAGCGTCAATTTGTTTGATCGCTTCATTATAGTAAGCTTCATTGGTTGGTTCTTGTTCAGCTTTTTCAACAGCGGCTGTCGCACTGGCGACTAATTGTTCATTTTTTTCTTTTTCAGCGATAGCGGTTTGAACAGTCGTTAATCGTTGTTGAAATCCTTCTTTGCCAACTGGGGCAGCAGCTACTAATTTTTCAGCTGCTTGATAATCGCTTTTACTTTTAGATTTTTCAGCAGTTGTAACTGCTTCATCAACAGGTACTGCTTCTTTGATTTTTTCAAGGCGATCATTGTATTCCTCGTATTCTTGACTTAATGAAGATACTAAGGTTGCGGCTTCATCATAGTTTTTCTGAGAAGGTTGCTTTTCAGCGTAAGCCAAGGCTTTTTCTGTTTTGGCCAATTCTTGCTCAGAATCTGTGATGCTTGCAATAAATTCTTTTGACGGTGTGACTTCGACTGATTTTTCAACTTTGGTATCTTTCTTCTCAGCAACAAAAGTGATTTTTTGCGTTTTTTCATCGGACAGTTTTACTTTGTAAGCAAACGTTTTGTCTTTCGTTTTTACTTCCTTGCCATTGGCCGTTAGTTTGCTGTTGCCATCGTATTCGCCTTTGATGGTGGCTGAGCCATTGGCATCGGTTTCAACACTCTCTGCATCAAGTGAAAGCGTTGGGGAAGAATCTGTCGTGGCAACCCCACCAATAAATAGAGCGGCACTTGCTAATGCGGCATAGCCATATTGTTTTTTCGGTTGTTTCTTAATTAATGCTTTGATAGTCAGTCCCCCGCTGACAAGTAACCCTAATAGACCCAAAAGTCCTACTACTACACTCATTCATTTCTCTCCTTTCGATATAACGTTATTATACAACGGATTGTGAGAAAATGAACATTTTTTTCGTAATAATTAATAAATTTCCTGATAAAAAAATTATTTCCTGAAGCTCAAATTCTTTTGTAAAAATTTTGTTGTGCTAAAATGGAAAGTGAGTTTAACTACGTATGTTATTAGAGAAGGGGAAATCAATGAAAGCAGAGATCATTGCAGTCGGAACAGAGTTATTACTGGGACAAGTAGTGAATACCAACGCCACCTTTTTATCAGAAGAGTTAGCTGCGCTAGGCATCGATGTTTACTATCAGACCGTTGTTGGAGATAACGGCGGCCGCTTAGAAACGCTACTAACAGAAGCAGAACAAAGAAGTGATTTAATTGTCCTATGTGGAGGGCTAGGACCTACAGAAGACGATTTAACCAAGCAAGTTGTCGCACAACATCTCCATAAATCATTAGTAGAAGATCAAGAAGGATTGAACCGCTTGCACCAGTTTTTCCAACAGTCTAAGCGGCCAATGACGGAAAATAATCTACGACAAGTGTTAGCCATTGAAGGTGGACAAGTTCTTCAAAACCCGACAGGATTAGCGGTTGGTTCTTTCGTAACAGAAGGCACAACAAGCTATTTGCTCTTACCAGGACCACCCAATGAATTAATTCCGATGTTCCAACAAGCGGCACGACCTTTATTGATTGATGCGTTTCCACAAGAAGAACAATTGATTTCAAGAGTCTTGCGTTTTTATGGGATTGGTGAATCACAGCTGGTGACCGAGATTCAATCGTTGATTGTGCACCAAACGAATCCAACCATTGCGCCTTATGCTAAGCCTAATGAAGTGACACTTCGTTTAACAGTTAAAACAAAAGACTTAGTAGCTGGCGAAGAATTATTAACAGCGACGGAAGAAAAGGTTTTAGCTAAAGTGGGGGACTATTTTTATGGGTATGGGGATGACAATAGTTTAGCCAAGGTAACAGTGGATTTGTTATTACAAAACGGACAAACCGTCACGGCTGCTGAGAGCCTCACTGCTGGCCTATTCCAAAGTACACTGGGGGAAATTGCGGGTGCTTCGAAGATTTTTAAGGGAGGCTTCGTGACGTATTCGCAAGAAACAAAAGAGAACTTTTTAGGAATTTCTCATGAACTTTTAGAAGAGCATGGCACGGTAAGTGAAGCGTGTGCCAAAGAAATGGCAGAGAAAGCGCGTCAGTTAGCTAAATCTAACTATGGTTTATCATTTACTGGGGTCGCTGGTGACCCAATCGAAGGCCAACCGACAGGCACTGTTTGGATTGGGCTGGCGGAAGAAGGCCAACCAACCGTTGCAGAATGTTTCCATTTTAACCGTGACCGAAATTATATTAGACAGAGTGCGGTTATGCGAGGATTAGATCTTTTGCGGCGCCGAATCATTAATAAAAAATAAATATGCGAATGTTTGTTCGGTTTTTTCTTGCTTTTTTGGTACAAAAGAGATATGATAGACCTACTAACAGGAAATGAAAAATAAGTTTATATAAATTAAAGGAGGATTATCCATTGGCAGATGATCGTAAAGTGGCTTTAGATGCCGCACTGAAAAAAATTGAAAAGAACTTTGGGAAAGGCTCTATTATGAAATTAGGCGAAAAAGCTGATCAAAAAATTTCAACTATCCCTAGTGGTTCTTTAGCGTTAGATGTTGCATTGGGCGTAGGTGGGTATCCACGTGGCCGAATTATTGAAGTATATGGTCCTGAGAGTTCAGGTAAAACAACTGTTTCTTTACACGCAATTGCAGAAGTGCAACGAAATGGTGGAACAGCCGCTTTTATCGATGCTGAGCATGCATTGGATCCTCAATATGCGGAGAAACTAGGCGTTAACATTGATGAATTACTTTTATCTCAACCAGATACGGGTGAGCAAGGCTTAGAGATTGCCGATGCCTTAGTTTCAAGTGGTGCGATTGACATCGTTGTCATCGACTCGGTTGCTGCGTTAGTTCCTCGTGCAGAGATTGATGGTGAGATGGGAGCGAGCCATGTCGGCTTACAAGCTCGACTAATGTCTCAAGCACTACGTAAATTATCAGGCTCAATTAATAAGACAAAAACAATTGCTATTTTCATTAACCAAATTCGTGAAAAAGTTGGCGTGATGTTCGGAAATCCTGAAACAACTCCTGGTGGACGTGCATTGAAATTCTACGCAACGGTTCGTCTAGAAGTCCGTCGTGCAGAACAGTTAAAACAAGGAACAGACATCGTCGGTAACCGCACAAAAATTAAAGTCGTTAAAAACAAAGTGGCGCCACCATTTAAAGTGGCAGAAGTTGATATCATGTATGGCCAAGGGATTTCCCAAGAAGGCGAATTACTAGATATGGCTGTGGAAAAAGACCTTATCAGTAAAAGTGGTGCTTGGTATGGCTACAAAGAAGAACGAATTGGCCAAGGCCGTGAAAATGCCAAACAATACATGGCGGATCATCCTGAAATGATGGCAGAAGTGTCTAAATTGGTCCGTGATGCATACGGCATCGGTGACGGTTCAACCATTACAGAAGAAGCAGAAGGTCAAGAAGAATTACCCTTAGACGAATAAATAACGAGTGAATACGACTCGTTAAGAAGAAAGACAACACTTACTGAACAGGACAGGTGTTGTCTTTTTTTGTTTAGAACTAAATTGTTAAATAGACTGTTGTCCATGTCCGAACCCATCCACATCAAGCAGCTTAGTCAAACAGCAGACTATGCGGCGTTTGTTCTAAAATTTAAACAATTCGTGACGGCGGAAACCTAAAAATGTGACGTTGTCTAATATTTGCTGCCCTTTCCAAAAGAAAGGGCTTTTTTAAGTTGACACCTTTCGCGACAAACATTAGAATAAAATTGTGTGTATGCACAAATATGCAAGTAGGCATATTGATAATTGATTTTAGTTTATCAAAAAACTACAAGATATGAATTAACAAAAAGATAGTATGGAGGTGGAAATATGGTTTTAAATATTCTCCTCGCTATCGTCGGTTTGATTGTCGGTCTTGGTTTAGGATTTGTTATTGCAAAGTCACGTCATGATAAAGCAATAAATGGTGCAAAAATTTCAGCGTCGAGTATTCTCGAGAACGCTCGGAAAGAATCAGAAACACTGAAAAAAGAAGCATTGCTAGAAGCTAAGGAAGAGAACCAGAAGTATCGTTCAGAAATTGAAAGTGAGTTGAAAGAAAGCAGATTAGAACTTAAATCTCAAGAAAATCGTTTAATTCAACGGGAACAAACGTTGGATCGTAAAGATGACTCTCTTGAAAAACGTGAAGGCTCACTGGAAGAAAAAGAAGAGAAACTTGGTGCTAGACAGCAATTAATTGATGAGCGAGAAAAAGAAGTAGAAAACTTAATTAATCAGCAACATCAAGAATTAGAACGAATTGCTTCCCTTTCAAAAGAAGAAGCAAAATCGATTATTATGAAGTCAACAGAAGAAGAGTTGAATCATGAACTAACCTTGATGGTCAAGGAGTCAGAACAACGTGCCAAAGAAGAATCTGATCGCAAAGCGAAGAACTTGCTTTCCCTAGCAATTCAACGTTGCGCCGCCGATTCTGTTTCTGAAACAACTGTTTCCGTGGTCACTTTACCAAATGATGAGATGAAAGGTCGCATTATTGGTCGTGAAGGACGTAATATTCGTACATTGGAAACATTAACAGGGATTGACTTAATCATTGATGATACGCCAGAAGCGGTTGTGTTATCCGGATTTGATCCAATCAGACGAGAAATCGCTCGAATGACCTTGGAAAAATTAATCCAAGATGGTCGAATTCATCCCGCTCGTATCGAAGAAATGGTAGAAAAATCACGTAAAGAAATGGATGAACGGATTCGTGAATACGGAGAACAAGCAGCCTTTGAAGTAGGTGCTCATACGTTACATCCTGATTTAATTAAAATTTTAGGCCGTTTACGTTTCAGAACAAGTTATGGTCAAAATGTCTTGAACCACTCAATCGAAGTAGCAAAACTGGCTGGCGTTTTAGCCGCCGAATTAGGCGAAGATGTTCAATTAGCCAAACGTGCAGGTTTACTACATGATATTGGGAAAGCATTGGATCATGAAATTGAAGGTTCTCACGTTGAGATTGGCGCAGAATTAGCTGCGAAATATAAAGAAAATTCAGTAGTTATTAATGCCATTGCCTCGCATCATGGTGATGTGGAAGCAACCTCAGTTATTTCTGTTTTAGTGGCAGCCGCAGATGCGTTATCTGCAGCGCGTCCAGGTGCACGTAGTGAATCGTTAGAAAACTACATTCGCCGCTTAGAAAACTTAGAAAATATTTCTAATAGTTTTGAAGGCGTTGATTCAAGTTTTGCTGTTCAAGCAGGACGTGAAGTTCGTGTCATGGTGAAACCAGAAGAAATTTCTGATTTAGAATCTGTTCGTTTAGTTCGAGACATTCGGAAGAAAATTGAAGATGACTTGGATTATCCAGGACATATCAAAGTAACGGTTATCCGTGAAACACGTGCCGTTGACTATGCGAAATAAAATAAAAAGCGAATAAGTATCGCGTGTAGTGTCTCAACGAACAATTGCAAGGATTGTTCGTTGAGACACTTTTTTTAATCTTTTAAAACCAAAACTTTCTTTTCAAAGCGAAAACAACTATAATAAACAAGAGATGTTAAAAAGAGAAGAGGAACCTTTTTGCGTATATTATTTATAGGAGATGTTGTCGGTTCTTTAGGAAGAGAAGCCCTAGCAACGTATGTCCCTAAATTAAAGAAAAAATATCGTCCACAAGTGACCATTGCCAATGGTGAAAATGCGGCATCTGGTCGGGGAATTACTGGCAAGATTTATAAGAAATTTTTGCAAGATGGTGTCGATGTTGTTACGATGGGTAACCATACGTGGGACAACAAGGATATCTTTGAATTCATTGATGATGCGAAGAAAATGGTTCGTCCAGCGAACTTTCCAGAAGATGTGCCTGGTCAAGGAATGGTTTTTGTGAAAGTCAATCAATTGGAACTAGCGGTGATTAATTTACAGGCCCGCACATTTATGGTGCCATTGGAAGATCCTTTCAAGAAAGCCGCCGAGCTAGTGGCTATCGCTCGCAAACGGACACCGCTCATTTTTGTGGATTTTCATGGCGAAACGACGAGTGAAAAACAAGCCATGAGCTGGTTTTTAGATGGCCAAGTTTCAGCCGTTGTTGGAACACATACGCATGTTCAAACAAATGATGCTCGGATTTTACCGAAAGGGACAGCCTTCTTAAGTGATGTCGGTATGACCGGACCTTATGATGGGATTCTAGGAATGAAGCGTGAACCGATTATTGAGAAGTTTATGACAGCATTGCCGAAGCGCTTTGAGGTAGTCGAAACAGGGCGGACAATTTTATCTGCCTGTATTTTAGAGATTGATGACCAAACGGGCCAAGCGAAGATGATTGAGCCGATTCAGATTAGCGAAGATCGCCCGTTTCAAGAATAATAGAAGAAAAGTTAATCTCGGATCATTAAGAGGTTAACTTTTTCTGCTCTTATAGAAAAAGTGCCGGTGAAAGATGAAGGTGAAAAAAATGGAGCCGTTGAATTTAGATGCACAAAGTAATAAAGAATTAGAAAAATTGTTACATTTAATTGGACAAGATGAAGTCATTCAGCGCTACCAAGCGATTGAAGAAAAGGTAAAGAAAAACAAAAAGCTGACAGAATTAGTGGAAGAAATTAAAGCTGCGCAAAAAGATGCGGTTCAATTTGCTCACTATGGCAAACCAACTGCTGAAAAAGAAGCCATTCAACGAGCTGATGCGAAAACAAAAGAATTTGATGAGCACCCACTCGTTGTAGCCTACCGCGAACAACTGATCGAAGCCAATGACTTAGTCCAACATGTCACGGCGCTCATTCAATACCGCGTGAACGAAGAGCTAGAGAAGGAAGGGAATTAAATGCCACAAAAGACAAAAAATACACCCATGATGGAACAATATTTGTCCATTAAGGCCCAATACAAGGATGCGTTTTTATTTTATCGCTTAGGTGATTTTTATGAATTATTTTATGAAGATGCTATCAATGCAGCGCAAATCTTAGAATTGACGTTAACCAGTCGTAACCGCAATGCGGATGATCCGATTCCTATGTGTGGCGTTCCTTATCATGCCGCGCAAGGCTACATTGATACGTTGATTGAGCAAGGCTATAAAGTAGCGATTTGTGAGCAAGTGGAAGATCCAAAGACTACCAAGGGCATGGTCAAACGAGAAGTGGTCCAGTTGGTAACGCCAGGAACGGTGATGAATAGTAAAGGCTTGGAAGCCAAAGACAATAATTACTTAACTGCTGTGCTAACAGATGGTAATCAGTTTGGTTTTGCCTATGTAGATTTGAGTACAGGCGAATTAAAAACAGCAGTCTTGGCTGATGAAGAGGGCGTTTTAAACGAAGCTTCTGCGTTGCAAACAAAAGAAATGGTCCTAGGTTCAGGGATTCCTGAATCGTTAAAAGAGAACTTAAGTTTACGTTTAAATATTATCTTTTCGACACAAGAAACGGTGGAAGAAAATGCCGAGTTTAGTTTTTTAACCAATGAACTGATTAATCCATTAGAAATTGAAATTACAGGCAAATTATTATCTTATTTATCCGTTACCCAAAAGCGGAGCTTGTCCCATATTCAGAAAGCTGTGGAATATCAGCCAGATCATTTCTTGAAAATGGATCATTATTCTAAATTCAATTTAGAATTGAGTCAGTCGATTCGAACAGGACAGAAAAAAGGGACTCTTTTGTGGCTATTAGATGAAACGAAAACAGCTATGGGCGGCCGTTTATTAAAACAATGGTTGGATCGTCCGCTAATTCAGGAACGTCAAATTAAGGCGCGTCAAGAAATGGTGCAATCCTTATTAAATGCCTATTTTGAACGCTTAGATTTGCAAGCAGCATTGACGAACGTTTATGATTTAGAGCGGTTAGCAGGACGCGTGGCATTCGGCAGTGTGAATGGGCGTGATTTAATTCAATTACGGACCTCTTTAGAACAAGTACCAACGATTCGACAGTTAATTGTCGGGATCAATCAAGGGGAATGGGATGATTTGTTAGTCGACTTAAACCCCGTTGAAGATTTAGTGGCATTGATTGCGACGGCGATTAATGAAGAAGCCCCTTTACAAATTACTGAAGGAAATGTTATTAAAGACGGCTATAACGACCAATTAGATGAATACCGTGATGCCATGCGCAATGGTAAGCAATGGTTAGCGGAGTTAGAAGCGAAAGAACGCCAAGAAACAGGGATTAAAAACTTGAAGATTGGCTACAATCGTGTCTTTGGTTATTTCATTGAAATCACTAAGTCAAATTTAGCGAATTTAGAAGAAGGAAAATACGAGCGTAAGCAAACATTAGCTAATGCGGAGCGCTTTATTACGCCCGAACTAAAAGAACTAGAGCGTTTAATCTTAGAAGCTGAAGAAAAATCAGTTGAACTAGAATATCAATTGTTCTTGGCCGTGAGAGAACAAGTAAAAACGAATATTGATCGATTGCAAACACTGGCTAAAACCATTAGTGCGGTTGATGTTTTACAATCTTTTGCAACAATTAGTGAACGGTATCAATACGTTCGACCAACGTTAAGAAGTAACACGAAAAATTTGGCGATTGTCGAAGGACGACACCCAGTCGTGGAAAAAGTTTTAGGGCACCAAGAATACATTCCAAACAGTATCCGCATGAACCCAGAAACAGATATTCTCTTGATTACTGGACCAAACATGTCAGGGAAAAGTACCTACATGCGTCAATTGGCTTTGACGGTGGTCATGGCGCAAATTGGCTGTTTTGTACCAGCGGAAAGTGCTGAAATGCCAATTTTCGATCAAATTTTTACACGGATTGGGGCCTCTGATGATCTAATTGCAGGGCAAAGTACCTTTATGGTAGAAATGATGGAAGCCAACCAAGCACTGCGGCACGCCACGCCTAACAGCCTAATTTTATTTGATGAATTAGGACGCGGCACAGCAACCTATGATGGGATGGCGCTAGCGCAAGCCATCATTGAATATATCCATCGTGAAGTACAAGCCAAAACGCTATTCTCTACACATTATCATGAACTAACTGTTCTAGATGAAACCTTAAAAGGCTTGAAGAATATTCACGTGGGCGCTGTCGAAAAAGATGGCGAAGTGGTCTTTCTTCATAAAATGATGGAAGGACCTGCTGATAAGAGCTATGGGATACATGTTGCTAAAATCGCTGGTTTACCAAGCCCGCTTTTAGAACGAGCAGCCACCATTTTATCCGCTTTAGAAGCGGAAGAAACAACGATTCCAAGTTCAGTTCATCATGAAGAAGTTTCAGAAGTCCATGAAGAAACCGAGCAACTTTCATTATTTAAAGAAGTTTCAACAGAAGAATTAAGTGTCATTGACACATTGAAGAAAATGAATCTATTAGAAATGACACCACTAGATGCGTTAAACATGCTTCATCAATTGCAAAAACGTATCTAATTAGGAACCGAACCGGTTAGGAGGTCGTGAAATGGGGAAAATTCAAGAACTATCCGAACAACTAGCCAACCAGATTGCTGCTGGTGAAGTTGTTGAACGTCCCGCTTCTGTCGTCAAAGAATTGGTGGAAAATGCATTGGATGCAGGAAGCACCCAAATTGATATTTTTATTGAAGAAGCTGGCTTGAAAACCATTCAAATTATTGATAATGGTGAAGGAATTGCCAAAGAAGATGTACTGAATGCCTTCAAACGCCATGCCACAAGCAAAATTCATACAAGAGATGATTTGTTCCGAATTCGCAGCTTGGGGTTCCGAGGCGAAGCCTTACCAAGTATTGCCTCAGTTTCTGAAATGATTGTCGAAACTGCCACAGCTGAGGAAGAAGAAGGCAGCTATGTGATTCTAAAAGGGGGCAAGGTCGAAGAAAACCGACCAGCAGCCCTCCGTAAAGGCACAAAAATGACCGTTTCTAATTTATTTTATAATACGCCCGCTCGTTTGAAATACGTCAAAACGATCCAAACGGAATTGGCCAATATCGGTGACATTGTCAATCGTCTGGCGTTAAGTCACCCTAAAGTTGCTTTTCGCTTAGTTCATGATGGCCACAAAATGATGAGTACAACAGGCAATGGTGATTTAAAACAAACGATTGCGGGGATTTATGGCATTAGCACCGCAAAGAAAATGTTGAAAATTGAAGGAAAAGACCTTGATTTTACTTTGACAGGGTATGTTTCATTGCCAGAAGTCACACGGGCCAGCCGTAACTATTTATCAACGATTATCAATGGTCGTTATATTAAAAATTTCGCGTTAAATAAAGCAATTGTAGCCGGCTATGGTTCGAAACTAATGGTGGGGCGTTTTCCAATTGCTGTGTTAGAAATTGAAATGGATCCGCTGTTAGTTGATGTCAATGTCCATCCTACTAAGCAAGAAGTTCGTTTAAGTAAAGAAAAAGATTTAATGGCATTAATTGAACAGGCGATTCAAGAAGTGTTGAGCCAAGAACAGTTGATTCCCAATGCGGCAGACAATTTGCGTTTTAAAAAGAAACTACCGCCAGAACCTAAAGCCGAACAAATGGAAATTCCTTTATCGACTGAACAACCTGCGGTAAAACAACGACCGGGCAGCTTAAGCTATAATCCCGCAACGGGTCGCTTCTATGCGGAACATGCGACAGACGAAACACCAGCCTCAAGCGCCCCTGAAGCTGTCAACCAGACAGAAAGAGCAGTGGACCCAATGGACGATCCATTTGCGCCGCCAGTGCCAGAATCAACGAGTATAGCAGAAGAAACGTCAGCTTACGAAACCTCTTCGGCAGATGTTGATTCCGCAAATCAGTGGGAAACAGCTAGTAATGAGCAACAGGTAATAGCCGAAGAAACGAAAATAACTGAAGTATCTGATTCAGAACCTTCTCTGCGTTCATCAGAGGCTGCTGACGAGGTTTTCCAAGAAGAAATGAAACTTCACCCGGAATTCGATGCCAATAGCGCTGCGAGTCAAAGAGAACTGAAACAAGCCTTGAACAAGTTGGAAGAAGAACGACCGACAGAACGTTTTCCTGAGCTAGAATACTTCGGTCAAATGCACGGAACTTATTTATTCGCACAAAGCAAAGATGGCCTGTTTATTATCGACCAACACGCTGCCCAAGAACGAATTAAATACGAGTATTTCCGTGAAAAAATTGGCGAAGTCAGTGACGATTTACAAGAGCTATTGGTACCAATCGTTATTGATTATCCAAATAGCGATGCCTTGAAAATTAAAGAGCAGAAAGAAACCCTTGCGGAAGTCGGCATCCATTTGGAAGACTTTGGACAAAATAGTTTCATTGTGCGGGCGCACCCAACTTGGTATCCTGCAGGCGAAGAGGAAAGCATTGTTCGCGAGATGATTGACATGTTGCTAACAACTGGCTCGGTCAGCGTGAAAAAATTCCGTGAAGCAACTGCCATTATGATGAGCTGTAAGCGATCCATCAAAGCCAATCATTACCTCAATGAGCAACAAGCACGCGTGCTATTAAAAGATTTAGCCTTGTGCGAAAATCCGTTTAATTGTCCGCATGGACGTCCGGTGCTGATTCATTTTACGAATTCAGATATGGAACGAATGTTTAAACGCATTCAAGACCCCCATTAAAAAGAAACGAGGCGTCATCAATTTATGCAAATTATTTTAGCATCCCAATCTCCTCGCCGTCAGGAGTTATTAAAGCGTGTGGTTCCAACTTTTACGATTGCACCAGCCGACATCGATGAAACTGTTGGCAAAGACGGCTTACCAGCAGAATATGTGGCGCAAATGGCTGCCCAAAAAGCAGCGGCTATAGCAGAGCAATCCCCCGAAGCACTAGTCATTGGCTGCGATACAATTGTGGCATTGGCGGGAGAAATCCTCGGTAAACCGACTTCTCGGGAAGACGGCTATCGCATGTTGCGCCTCCTAAGTGGCAAAACACATGACGTGTATACAAGTGTGACGTTGAAACAAGGGGAAAAAGAGCGCTCCGCGACAGTTCATTCAACCGTGACGTTTTATCCACTGACAGACACGGAAATCCATGCTTACTTAGATACCGCAGAATATGCCGACAAAGCAGGCGCTTATGGTATCCAAGGACAAGGGGCATTACTAATTGAAGCAATCGCCGGCGATTATTACGCCATTATGGGTTTACCAATTGCCAAAGTAGCCCGACTACTAAAAGAATTCAACTAATATAAGACAGTCCTTTTCATTCGTCAAAAAGAGAAAGGACTGTCTTTTACTATGCAAACTATTAGGTGCCTGTTTGGCAAACGTGGTATCATTGAACCCAATAAATTGAACAGAAGAAAAGGAGTGGACAGAATGACAAAACCAACAGAAGAAGAATTAAAACAAACCTTGACGGATCTTCAATATGCCGTCACACAAGAAAACGCAACAGAACGCCCTTTTTCAGGAGAATATGATGACTTTTACCAAGACGGAATCTATGTAGACATTGTTAGTGGCGAACCGTTGTTTAGCTCCCTAGACAAATACGATGCTGGTTGCGGCTGGCCATCCTTTACCAAACCAATTGAAAAACGTGGCGTCAAAGAAAAAGCTGATTTTAGTCACGGCATGCACCGAGTAGAAGTTCGCAGTCAAGAAGCGGATTCACATTTAGGGCATGTTTTCACTGATGGCCCACTCCAAGAAGGCGGCTTACGTTATTGCATTAATGCGGCAGCTTTGAGATTTGTGCCAGTGGCAGATTTAGAAAAAGAAGGCTATGGCGAGTACCTTTCTTTATTCAAATAATCCTCATTTTTTAGACAAATACGATAAAATAGTTAGAAGAAAGCGACTTTTGATGAATATCTTGTATGAAATACAGAAAATCTCTTGATTTATTTGGCTAGGACTACTATTATTTTAGAAGGAAAGTATTGTTCAGTTTTAACGAATTGGCTGAAATAGAAAGTGGAGGTTCTAATGTCGAAACATTATTTTGATCCAAGATTGAAAATCTTTTCTTTGAACTCTAATCGTCCCTTAGCAGAAAAAATTGCGGATGCTGTGGGTGTGGAGCTAGGAAAGTGCTCTGTAACACAATTTAGTGATGGCGAAATTCAAGTGAATATTGAAGAAAGTATTCGTGGTGCACATGTTTACGTCATTCAATCAACAAGTAGCCCTGTTAACGATAACTTAATGGAACTATTAATCATGATTGATGCGTTAAAACGTGCGAGTGCTAAAACAATTAACGTGGTTATGCCTTATTATGGGTATGCACGTCAAGACCGTAAAGCACGTGCCCGGGAACCAATCACTGCTAAACTTGTTGCAAACATGATTGAAAAAGCTGGTGCAACAAGAATGTTGACATTGGACTTACATGCGGTCCAAATTCAAGGATTCTTTGATATTCCAGTGGATCATTTGATGGGTGCACCATTAATTGCCGATTACTTCATCGAACACGGCATTCAAGGCGATGACGTCGTTGTTGTTTCCCCTGACCATGGTGGTGTAACGCGTGCGCGTAAATTGGCAGAATTCTTAAAAGCACCAATTGCGATCATTGACAAACGTCGTCCAAAAGCGAACGTAGCAGAAGTAATGAATATCATTGGTCATGTGGAAGGCAAAACATGTGTCTTAATTGATGACATGATTGACACAGCAGGGACAATTTCTCTTGCTGCAAACGCATTGAAAGAAGCCGGAGCAAAAGACGTTTACGCTTCTTGTACACATCCCGTTTTATCAGGACCAGCCTTACAACGTATTGAAGATTCAGCAATTGAACGCTTAGTTGTAACAGACTCTATTTACCTATCTGATGATCGTAAAATTGCAAAAATTGACGAAGTCAGCGTTGGTGAATTAATCGGAGATGCGATTAAACGTATCCACGAAAACAAACCAGTTAGTCCGTTATTTGAAACAAAAAATAAATAATTACAAAAAACCGCCCACATCATTTTTCTGATGTGGGCGGTTTTTTTAGTGTATTATAAATTATTTAATAGCAAATGAATAGCAAGAGGATACATGAGATTGTTATTACAGAAATAATAGGTAGAGGCTAAAACCCAGCCCATTCCACAATAAAAAAGCATGGAAATTGATGGTAATAGTCCATGGCTAAGACCAAAAAAAAGACCAGAAAAAAATATTTTACATAAGACACTTCGAGAGGTGTTTTTTATAAAAAATAAGTTCATAAAAATGCCACGAGTCAAGAGTTCTTCTATTATAGGTGAAAAGAGTCTAGTATGAAGGGCCATTAAAACAGGTGCTACATTTCGGACTTCATTAATATAATGTTGATTTTCTGGAGTAGACATGCGTGAGAAAAGTAAATTTAGAATAATAGAAAATAAGAACATGCCAATAGCTAGTAATAGACTTTTAAAGATAGCTTGTTTTTTTTTCTTTACTATTTTTTTATAGAAAACTGACAGCACGATAATAATAATTAAAGATAGTACACTATCAAAGATAATCAAGGCTTTTTCGTTATTTTTTATAGCTATTAAGCTCATTCCAGTTAATGCTTCTATGCTGGGTAGGGCTGTCAAAAAAGTGAACAGGAGATAAAGAAGTGTTTTTTTCTTTGTAGATAATTTTGTTTCGATACTATAACAACCCCCTTTTCTATTTTGTCAGAATGATATGTTTACAAACTGAACTACTAATCAAGGAATAAAAAGGAAATGAAAAAATGATGCTTCCTCTATTGTGAGTTTTATTATAATTAGATAAAATATAGATGTCAAAAAGATTAAAAAGGTTGGAGCTTTAAAAATATTGGAAAGGAGTATACAAATGAAAAAGATAACTGAACGACCAATTGTCAAAATCTTAATTAAGATTTTGATGTTTGCCTTATGTTTTTATGCGGGGATAAAATTCGTTGATTTCATTTTTCCGTTAGTAGGATTTAAACAATAAGCAAAAGAAATGAACGTGGAGACAAGTACAAAGGACCGTGAACTTCGTTGCTAATAGTAAAGTATTGGTCCTTGGAAACTAAAAAGCTGTTAAAAATGACAATAAAAAATAACCGTTTACTTTGACTGAGTACGGTTATTTTTTGTAACAAAATCGGTCACCGTCTTAAACGGCTCTACATCAGAGAGGTATGTTGACGCATATCTCTCTTTTCGTTTTTATTATAGCACAATTCCCTAAAAAAATATATTTGAAACTAATTATTTTTTAGTTTTACATGGTATAATCTAAGTGTAGAGAAGTTATGGCGGTGGCTATCTAATCTGAAAGTGAGGTGGTGCGTATGAGCGTACTTCCAAAATTTACAGAAAGGAGAGGCCTTTTGTCAGCATATGAGACAATTCAGACGATCCTAGGTTTTGGTATGTTTACCATTGCTTTGATTGCACTGATTGTGAAATTGCTTAAAAATGACAAGAAAAAATAACCGTCTACTTTGACCAGTACGGTTATTTTTAAATAATACAATTGGTCACCGTCTTAAACGGCTCTACATCAGAGAGGTATGTTGACGCATATCTCTCTTTTCGTTTTCATTATAGCACATTTTCCCAAATAGTACGAATAAATTTAGCGTTAATCCGTGAAATCCTAAAAGCTGTTAAAAATGGCAATAAAAAATTGGTCACCGTCTTAAACGGCTCTACACTAGAGAGGTATGTTGAAGCATATCTCTCTTTTCATCTACATTCTAGCATAGATACAATGTAGATGAAAAGAGGTGCCTGCTGCTAAAGGTTCTTGTCATTCTTTAGCGATTGAGCAGTGCATCAACGCTTAGTTCAGTCATTTCAGAGACTTGCATGTCGGCTCCGAGTAAGGGTTGGTTGGCCGACAAGCCGACGGCATAGATGCCCGCGGCTTTCAAGCCGTCAATGCCTGATTGTGCATCTTCAAAGCCAATGGCGTTTTGCGGTAGCACGCCAATACTGTCAGCGGCGGCTAAAAAGATTTCAGGATCAGGTTTGCCTTTGCTTAACGAGTCGGGATCGACAATTGTGGCGAAGTACGCGCGCACGCCTAATTTTTCCAAAATCAGGGGCGCGTTTTTTGAAGCCGAAGCCACGGCACAGGGAATGTGACGTGCTTGGGCTTGCTGTAGCAATGGCACGACACCAGGTAAAACATCTTCTGTCGTTAAATGTTCTAATAATTGAACGTAGTGGTCATTTTTTTGCTGAGCTAAGGCTTCTTTTTCTGCTGGAGTAAACGCATTTTCAAGGTGGCCATGGGCTAAAATGCGGTCCAAGGAATCCATCCGACTAATGCCTTTCAATGTTTCGTTGAAGGTTTCGTCAATGGGAATACCTAGCGAATCGGCCAACGCTTTCCAAGCTTGATAATGAAATTTGGCGGTGTCAGTAATGACACCATCCAAATCAAAAATAAATCCAATCGTCATTGTGGTTCGCTCCTTTATTGATAGTGTACTTCTTTTGGTCGTTCGGCGGTTAACGGAATCAACGCGCCCTGAACTAATAATTGTGTGTCTTTATCTGCTGTAATCGTGACACTGGTTTGTGTTAATGAAAATTGATAGGTCACGCCTTGATGAATAAACTGGAACGCCAGCGCTTGCCAATGTTCAGGTAAGTTTGGACAAATTGATAACTCTTTCTGGCGCGTGTCAACGCCTGCATACGTCGCTAAAGTAACGTGAATCGTCGCAGCCATGACCCCTGTATGAATCCCTTCAGCGGTCGTGCCACCTTGAATGTCACGATAATCGGAATACAACGCTTCTTGATAAAGTTGCCAAGATAGCTCATGGAATTGCGCCATTTCTGCCAATTGGGCATGAACAATTCGTGACAAAGTCGAACCATGAGACGTCCGTTTTAGATAATACAAAAGATTTTTTTCCAAATAATCCGCAGGCAATTGATACCCTAAATCTTCTAAAATTTGATCCACTCGAGTTTTGTCTAAGTTGTAGAACAACATTAATGTGTCGGCTTGTTTTGCCACTTTGTAATCATCGGGGGATTCTCCTTCGGCTTTTAAAATCCGATCCATGCGGTAAATATTGCCGTATTTCTCTTTCATCGCTGTCCAGTCAATCTCTTTTAAGCCGAAATACCCTTCATATTGCGCAATAATGCCGTCAGAATTAACTTCAATTTCCAGTGAATTTTGAATTTGCTGCATGCGGGCTAAATCATCCGAAGTGGTCTGCGTTTTGGCAAAAAGTTGTGCCTGTTCTTCCTCAGAGAAAAGTGCCAAAATGTTGGTTAATTCTTCGAATAGCCAAACCACCATCAAATTCGTATAGGCGTTGTTTTTCAAGCCGCTTTCCGCTTGGTCTGGATAGCCCTCGTGAAACTCATCAGGTCCCATCACTTTATCAATAAAGAACCGTCCTGTTGCGTCATCTAACGTCGCAGCGCTGTTCCAAAATTGAGCGATTTCTAACAACATTTCGCCGCCATATTGTTTCATAAATTCATGATCCTGTGTACTATGCCAATACAACCAAGCATTGTAAGCAATCGCTAGGGACACATGCCGTTGCAAAATACTATGATCCTCGCCCCAATGTCCATTCAACGGATTTAAGTGAAGTTTTTGCGTGGTTTCACGCCCGTCACGCCCTGATTGCCACGGATACATTGCGCCACGATACTGGCTGGCCGCCGCATTCTCCTTCGCTTTCTCTAATCGGTGGTAACGATACAGCAACAATTGTTTCGCTGTGTCAGGATAATGTTGAATATAAAAAGGTAAAATAAAAATTTCATCCCAGAAAATATGTCCACGATACGCTTCACCATGCAAGCCTCGGGCGGTAATCGAGACGTCCAATGCTTGGGCTTGGTTACTAAAAGGCGAAGCCGAAGCCAGCAAGTGATAACTGTGAATCCGTAAAAGTTTTTGAGACATCAAATCGCCTGTCACGGTAATGTTGGCTTGTTGCCAAAGAGTTTGCCAAGCGCGGGCGCTTTCCTGAGCGGCGGCCGCAAAAGAGTCCTTCGGCGTAAACGGTACCTGCCAACTTTGTTCGGCGTGGCTGGCTTGCACAAATACTTGTTTTTCTAGCGTATAACGCGTTCCTTGGTGCGCCATCACGGTCACCACTTGGGCGATTTTTTCCGCTTCTTCTTGAATCATAATGGCTTCTTTTTCAAAAAAATCACCGGTTATCAAGGCCGTTTCTCGGACACTCAAGTTGGATTGATTGGTACAAACCTCAATCACGGTTTTGTTTTCCTGCGCGCTTAATGCTGTCACCTGAAAATGTTTGGCTGTTAAGTTACGATACCGCGCCACGTTGTAGTTGTAGACACTGCCATCCGTGACGGTTTTCAAAGTAATCGGGGCCGAAAAGTTTAACGGCTCAAACGTATATTGCAGATGATAGTCATTCGGCTGTGCCATATTGGCAATTTTTTTCGTGGTTAATTTAATTTGCTGATTGTCCGCATCTTTCAATATCATTTCTGCGACAAACAACCCCGTTTTCAAGTTCAATTGACGATGTAATTGTTGTAGCGTGTCTGGAGAAATCGTTAACCAGTCGGTGGCATCGCCAATTTTTAAAGCGATGTGTTGGTTGTCAGGAGCATTGACGAAATCTTCATTTTCCACTACTTGACCCGCAACTTCCGAAGCCGCTGTATTATAAAGTCCCGCAATATAGGTCGCTGGATAATGATCATCAGAAATCGTCATCTCAGGTGTTGTGCCGCGCAAGCCTAAAAAGCCATTGCCGACAGTTAACAGGGACTCCACCGCATATTCATTTTTCCCAGGCACGTAGCCATAATAGTCCAAATGCCAAGCCAAATACTGCCGTTTTTCTTCAAATGCTTCTAGCAGATTCGGTGCCGCCGCTTGTTCGGCTGCCGTTAAAAGTGGCGTGTTCAACTGTTCCGCGAATGCTTGAATCACCGCTTGCGGAAACAGCGCCAACGTTTCCTCTGGCGAAAAGAAGTCCGCTGGGAACTCAGCCACAATCCCTCCCAGAATCGGCGTAGCCTCTGCCAAAATCAATTGGCACAGTTCAGGAACCGTTTCTTCGATAGTCAAAGCTTCAAAAGGGAACGTTTTTTGGTGAAGCGGTTCCAATTTATGGTTAAAAAAAGTCGTCGTTAGTTGGTTCGTTGCGAATGTTAATTCTAAAATGGTCATGTTTGGCGCCTCCTTGTAAACTTGTATAGACATGTTGCGTTTGACTACAGTATAGTATGAACGAATCAGAATTACAAGGATTTTCCCTAGATTCTTGGGAAAACTTTTCTACAACGTGGCTGCAACAGACTACACTGGTTCCGAAAAAAGGCGGTCAAGCAGTGGTTTGGCTGGGGGAGTTTGTGGCGTAAGCAAGGCAGAAAGTGCGGGGGATTTTTCTGACCAGCTCTAGGTTTTTCGGAGGGAATATGCTATGCTTTTAGAAAAGAAATTGTTGGTAGAGGAGGATCGGCATGAACAAGTTTCATGACATATTTTTAGAATTAGAACAACAAATTGTCCAAGGTGAGTATCAGCCGGGCGATTTATTACCTAGTGAAAATCAATTAGTGGAAACCTACAATGTTTCCCGTGAAACAATTCGGAAAGCCTTGAATTTACTGATTAACGCTGGCTACATTCAGAAAAAACAAGGCAAAGGCTCGATTGTGCTCAACTTTAAAAAATTTAATTTTCCTATTTCAGGGGTGACCAGTTACAAGGAGTTACAACAAACTCAGCATATTGAAAGTCATACCCATGTGGTTTCCTTAGAAGAAATTCCTGTGGAGCGCAACTTGGCTCAGTTGACTGGCTGGAGGGAAGGGGCCCCTGTTTGGCGCTTAGTCCGGCAACGGGAGATTGAAGGGGAAGTCGATATTTTAGATATTGATTACTTGATTAAAGAGATTGTCCCAGAACTGCCGAAGCATCGTGCCGAAGATTCGATTTTCGATTATTTGGAAAACGACCTTGGCTTGGCGATTAGTTACGCCCAGAAAGAAATTACCGTGGAACCGCTCACAGAGATGGACAAGCAGCTGATTGGTGAAGTGGAAGGCAATCATGTTGTCGTGGTCCGCAGTATCATGAACTTGGAAGATACCCGCTGTTTTGGGTATACGGAATCCCGTCACCGCTTAAACAAATTTAAGTTTGTGGAATTCGCTCGCCGCCGCAAGTTGTAAGTCTTGGCGACTAGCCAATGCAAAAATGGCTGTCATTAAATGAAATTTTACGGTTTTTTCGCCGCAACCGCGAATAAATGTATAAGATTTTAGGAGAAAACGTCACAATGTTAGAGGTGAACCTCTACTTTGTGACGTTTTCTCGTTGTTTATTAAAAGGATTCGCCCAAAAATGCATTAAATAACAGACGAAAATATCAAAAAGTATTGAAAAAAAGGTTTAAAAAAAGGATAAAACGTTGATTTTAAAAGGAATTTCGTTTTTTGATCAGAGCTGTTAAATATTTAAAATCACAAGAAAATGAGATTCTTGTATAATATGGTTATAGCTTCAGAAGCGCAGAAGAAATGATCAGCGCACTCTGGAAATTCAGAACAGTTAAAGGAGACGTACATATGAAAAAGAAAATGATTGCAAGTTTATTAGTTGGTAGCGCCGTTGTTGGTGCTAGTTTAGCACCCCTGTCGGCTCAGGCGGTAACGACAGGGAATACACCGGTAACGGTGGGCTTTGAAGGGGGAAGTTTGCCAGATGGTGGCGGGGATCCGAATACTGTAAGACCTGATCCAGATGCTACAAATAGTAATTTTGACTTATTATACATTCCCAGAGAATTTGATTTTGGCAAATTATCGCTTTCTGATGACTTAACCAAACCGATTCCCAATAAGAAAGATGGTGGGAATGTCGGGGATATGCCCACAGAAAGCGTGGGTGTAGGCGATATACGAGGAACCAAAGAAGGTTGGCATCTGACTGCTCAGTCGGATGGTATGAAGCTCGGCATTGAGAGTTTAGCAGGTAATATCACTAGTGTAATTGGTTTGTATCCATTAATCTATGATGAGGAAACTAAAACGTATGATTCTCTATCTGCTAATCTTGCCGATCCAGTTGCCAAACCTGAAGTTGTTAATGCAACAAATTGGTCGCTGCCTTTAGGTGGAGCAGCTGTTCTTATTGGGAATGCCACAACAGGAAAAGGGCAAGGCTTATGGGAATTTGCAATATTTAACACAGCATTAAATATCACCACTTCAGCGAACAACATCAAAGCCGGTAACTACACAGGCAACATCACTTGGAACCTCGTCGCAGGACCATCAATCTAAGCTCAAACAAAAAAGTCATCCCCTCAGGATGACTTTTTGCTTATTTCTCTGTGAAGGTGCTGTCTGTTTTGACAGTTTCAGCAGGCGGTGTTTGCGCCGCTAATAAGTCGCGAATTTCTTTTAAGTAATCTTCGCTCGTTGGTACCACTTCTTCTTCTGCCGCTTCTTCTTTTTTGCCACGGTTTTTCATTTTGTTGGCCGCTTTGACAATCAAGAAGAGGACGAAGGCCGTAATTAAAAATGTAATAAGTGCACTAATCACGCTACCAATATTGAATTCAACGCCTTCGACTTTATAAACAAGGGCACCCAATGCATCGTCGGCACTCTTTTTCCCAGTCGTCAAGACAAAAATCAGACTAATTAACGGGGTAATCAAGCCTTCCACCACTTGTGTCACAATCGCTGTAAACGCACTACCAATGACAACACCAACGGCTAGGTCTAAGACACTTCCGCGCATGATAAACTCTTTAAATTCTTTAATCATTCTTTTTTCCCTCCTCACTTTAAAAACAGTATACCGAATCTTCTTGAAAATTTGAACTGAAAAACTCTTATCATTCAGAAAGCACCTGAAGCTGTGTTATAATGGAGCTATTGGAAAAAACATTAAAAAATGCTTTAGAATTTACGCGATACATATATTTCACAGCATTCTTTAGGTAAGATGAAGCAAATGAAGGAGCGATGCGGCAATGTCTGTTCAATTAGTTAAAGGCGTGAATTTACACGTCATTCCTACAGAAAAATATAAAACGGTGCGTCTTTTAGTCCGCTTTAATACACGATTAAATCATGAAACCATTACAAAAAGAACGCTGTTGTCCAGTTTAATGGAAACCAACAGCTTGAATTACCCAAATCAAGTCAAGTTAAGTGAGCGTTTGGCGGAACTTTACGGCGCCAGCTTTGGGATTGGCGTTTCCAAAAAAGGCAATCAACATTGGTTTAATATTTCTATGAACATTGTCAATGATCATTATTTACAGGATAGTCAGGTTCTCGCCGAAGCGGTGGACTTTTTGAAGGAAATTATTTTTGCCCCCAATATTCAAGCGGGCCAATTTGAGGCGGAAACCTTCCAACGGGAGAAAGAGAACTTGAAAGCGTACTTGGAAAGTATTGTGGAGGATAAGCAAACCTATGCCTCTTTGGCGCTTCAAAGTGTCTATTTTAATCAATCGGAGGATCAAAAAATCCCTAGTTTCGGGACCGTTGCGGCGTTAGCTGAGGAAACAGCGGCATCATTAGCAGCGTATTATCAAAAAATGCTGGCGGAAGATCAAGTGGATATTTTTGTTTTAGGTGATGTCAAAGAGGCGGAGCTAGTGCCGTTATTCAAGCAATTACCGTTTACGCCTCGTGAAGAAGGCAAAGCCGCGATTTTCTACAATCAACCAATTCGCAACGTGATTGAAGAGCGGACCGAGCGTGAGGTGTTAGCCCAATCGAAATTAAACTTGGCTTACAACACGGATATTTATTATGGCGATAGCTATTATTTTGCGTTGCAAGTGTTTAATGGAATTTTTGGCGGTTTCCCGCATTCTAAATTATTTATGAATGTCCGTGAAAAAGAACATTTAGCGTATTATGCTTCTAGTAGTATCGACACCTTCCGTGGCTTCATGACGGTTCAAACAGGGATCGATGGCAAAAATCGGAATCAGGTCTTGCGTTTGATTTCGACAGAATTGGAAAATATTCGTTTAGGTAAGATTAGCGAATTAGAAATTGAACAAACGAAAGCAATGTTAAAAAATCAGTATATCTTAGCGTTAGATAATGCAGGCGCGTGGCTGGAAAAAGAATACTTGAACGAATTAATGCCGCAGACGATGCTGACGGCGGAGGAATGGATTGCACGGATCAATGCCGTGACTATTTCAGAAATCCAAGAAGTAGCCAAACGCTTGGAACTTCAAGCGATCTTCTTTTTGGAAGGGTGACAACAGTTAATGATAATGTATAAATATCTATAAATATATTATTATGAATATCGATATATGGGATAATCATGTTGATGTGAAGATCATGACTATGTATTCGATAGGGGAATTTGGAAAACAAATAGGTGTAACGCCACAAACATTGAGAAATTGGGATAAAAAAGGGGAATTGAAACCTGCTCATGTTTCGAAAGGTGGCACTCGTTATTATATCTGAAGAACAACGAAATCAATTCTTAGGAATCGCTGGAAGAAAGAAACCAAATCGGATAACTATAGGTTATTGTAGAGTAAGTTCAAATAAGCAAAAAGACGATTTAGAACGTCAAGACTTACATGATTGCACGAGGGTATCAATTTGACATTATTCAAGATATTGGTAGTGGAATCAACTACAATAAAAAAGGATTAAATCAATTAATCAATAGAATTACTAATGGCGAAATAAACAAGGTAGTGATTCTGTACAAAGACCGTTTAATCCGATTTGGTTATGAACTTATTGAAAATCTTTGTAATAAATATGGTACAGAAATAGAAATCATTGACAATACAGAAAAGATTGAGGAACAGGAACTAGTCGAGGACTTAATCCAGATTGTCACAGTTTTTAGTTGCCGATTACAAGGAAAACGAGCGAATAAAGCTAAGAAGATGATTAAGGAGTTGATGGAAGATGATACGAGCGAAAAAAGTAAGGTTGCGCCCGACTGAAGAACAAGAAAAGCAACTATGGCAATCGTCTGGTACTGCACGATGGATTTTCAATTGGACGTTAAAAATGCAAGAAATGAACCATCGGTTTGGCGGAAAGTTCATCAGTAACAACGATTTACGAAAGCACATCACAAAAATGAAGCAATGTCCTAAGTATGCTTGGTTAAACAATGTATCCAATAATATTGCTAAACAAGCCGTAAAAGATGCTTGTAACGCCTATAAAAAGTGGTTTGATGGTATGACAGATAAAAGTCGTTTAAAGGCTGAAAAGCCACGATTCAAGGCAAGAAAGAAGTCGAAACCAGCTTTTTATAATGACAATATCAAACTGAAAGTAAAGCATAAATCGGTCTTACTTGAAAAAATTGGTTGGGTAAAGACAAGTGAAAAGTTGCCGGTGAATACGAAGTATTTTAATCCACGAATTAGCTTTGATGGAAAGTATTGGTATGTATCAGTTGGCATTGATGAAGTACAACCAGCGCAGAGCTTAACAGGTGAAATTATTGGAATTGACCTAGGTATCAAAGATTTAGCGATTGTTTCTAATGGCAGAGTCTACAAGAATATTAATAAAACAGGAAAAGTAAAGAAGATTGAGAAACGATTACGTCGGTTACAACGTAAAGTCTCACGAAAATACGATATGAATAAGGAGGGAAACCGATTCGCCAAAACTTGTAACATCTATAAATTAGAAAGAGAAATTCGACATACACATCGAAAACTAGCGAATATTCGTCAGAACCATTTACATCAAACAACAACGGAGATAGTGAAAACCAAACCATCGAAAATCGTTGTAGAAACCTTGAATGTAAAAGGCATGATGAAAAATAAGCACTTAGCAAAATCAGTTGTACAACAAAAATTCTACGAGTTCAAAAGACAACTCCAGTACAAGTGTGAAGATTATGGTATTGAATTAGTGGAAGCTGATAAGTTCTATCCAAGTTCTAAATTGTGTCACGAATGTGGACACAAAAAAGTAGACTTAAAACTGTCTGACCGTACCTATCACTGTGAAGAATGCGGATATACAGCGGATAGAGATTATAATGCAAGTCTGAATTTAGCAAGTTATAGTGCGTAATCTACGAGCTTCTACTGAAACAGAAACGTAGATATGTAGGATTCGTTGTATCCGAATTAACGCCTGCGGAGTGTTATAGCAAACGAGAGTAGCGAGCAAGTAGCAAAATCGGGCACGTAGAAACAGGAAATAAACATAAATCTGATAACTTTTATAGTTGGTTAGAAATATTTATAGATTTTTGGCAACGGAGAAACGGAAAATGATTAAAAAAGACTATGCACAAATTAAAGAAACATTGTATAGAGAAACACTGGCGAATGGTTTAAAAGTTTACCTATTGCCGAAAAATGATTTCCAAAAAACGTATGGCTTGTTTACGACCGATTATGGTTCCATTGACAACACGTTCGTGCCAATTGGTCAAGAGGAAATGATTGAAGTACCTGACGGAATCGCCCACTTTTTAGAACATAAAATGTTTGAAAAAGAAGATGGCGATGTCTTCCAAAAATTTGGGCAACAAGGGGCTTCAGCGAATGCCTTTACCAGTTTTACGAAAACGAGTTATTTGTTTTCAACGACGGATCAAGTGACACAAAATCTAGAAACGTTGCTTGATTTCGTGCAATCGCCGTATTTCACGAAGGAAACGGTCGAAAAAGAAAAAGGTATCATCGGACAAGAAATTCAAATGTATTTAGATGATCCTAACTGGCGCTTGTTCTTTGGGATTTTAGGCAACCTTTATCCGAAGCATCCATTGCATATTGATATTGCCGGCACAGTGGCAAGTATTGCGGAGATTACCGCAGAAGATTTGTATACATGTTACAATACGTTTTATCATCCAAGTAATATGACCTTATTCGTGGTAGGGAAAATGGATCCTGAAGCGTTAATGGCCTTCATTCGTGAAAATCAAGCGGCGAAAGAGTTTCCTGCCGCCCAACCTATTCGTCGGCATTTTCCTGAAGAAACAGCTGCTGACATTGTCAAAGAGAGCGCCATTGAAATGGCAGTCACACGGGCAAAAGTGCTTGTTGGCTTGAAAGGCTTAGATGAAGTGCCAACAACGGGTCGTGACTTAATGAAATATCAAGTCACCGTGAACTTGTTATTACAATTATTGTTTGGTAATACCTCTCAAAACTATTTGGCTCTTTATGATGAAGGCTTGTTAGATGATAGTTTTAGTTATGACTTTAATTTAGATCGCAGTTTCCATTTTGCGGATATTGGCGGCGATAGTGAGCAACCAGAAGTCTTAGCAGAACGAATTGAAGCTATTTTATTATCTGCCACAACAAGTCCAGAATTAACGGAAGAAAATTTGTCCTTATTGAAGAAAAAAATGATTGGTAAATATTTCCAATCCTTAAACTCTTTAGAGTATATCGCTAACCAATTTTCACAATCATTGTTTGGGGAAACCACGCTGTTTGATAAGATTGAAGTCATTGAAAGCATTCAATTAGCCGACGTCCGCCAAGTAGCAGAGACCTTGATTCGTGAAGAAGGATTGAGCCGTTTCTACATGTATCCTAAAGGAGAAACCGAGCAATAAACCAACTGTTTAAGAAAAAGAAAAATCTTTGAAATCTTTCAATTTTGTTATCCTCAGTTGGCTTCTTTTGTGGTATTCTTAAAGGACGGGAATGTTTCCCTTGGCAATTGAAAAAGACTGATGAGACAATCGATAAATTAACAAAATAGACTGGAGAAGATGGACGAGTGGCCAGCGTAAATATTGGAGAAACACTAAAAGAAGCAAGATTGCAGAAGAACATCTCAATTGATGAACTGCAACAAATGACAAAAATTCAAAAAAGATATTTAGAAATTATTGAACAAAACGATTTTGAGTCCTTACCAGGCACCTTTTATGTGCGGGCGTTTATCCGCCAATATGCAAGTGCGGTCGGCTTAGATGGCAATCAATTGGTAGATATCTATGATGGCAAAGAGCCTGAAATTGTCGAAGATCCCAAGCCAGTGTATGAAGAGCTTGAAGGATCACGTAAGCAATTGCATGACGAAGAAAAGCAATCCAGTTGGTTACTGCGGAACTTACCAGCCATTGCCTTTTCGTTAATTGGTTTAGCCATTGCGGTCGTGGTGCTGTACATTATGTGGCAAGATCAAAAAGCCGAACCGATTATTCAAACACCGGCAACTAGTGCCAGTGTGGAAAAACCCAAAGAATCAAGTCAAGCCCCAGAAAGTAGCACACAAAGTAGTACACCGCCGTCTTCTTCAAGCGAACCAGAGAAGAAAACAGCTGTGGCTGTGGTGAGTGATGCCAACAATCAAGTAACTGCAACGGTTAAAGATGCGAATAGTCCAATCAACATTACCTTTAAAGGGACTGAAGGCTCTTGCTGGATTGGCGTGATGGTCGATGGCAACTATACGTACCAACACACCCTGCAAGCAGGAGAGACCCAAACAACAGCTTTACCTGCGAATGCCGCCAATGCAACACTGATTTTAGGCGCCTCAAATAACGTCGCCATTCAAGTCGATGGCGCCGATTTAACACTGGAAAAAACGCCAGTTTTAATTCGTAAGGATGTTACATTAGGGATTACGTATCGTTAGAAATGGTGTAAGAAGAATCTGGATAAACTGTCAAACGGCAATTATTCCAGATTCTTTTCTTTTTTTCGTGACACTGCCAGCAAGATAACGTAAAATAGAACAGGAGAAGGAAGGGGCAATTGAAGTGAATTTACCAAATAAATTAACAGTTTTAAGAATATTTATGATTCCGATTTTTATTATTATTGTGTCAGTGCCAATGGACTGGGGAACGATTAGTTTTGGCGACACAACGTTAGCCGTTACCCAATTAGTGGGCGCGATTATTTTTGCAGTTGCTAGTTTTACAGACTGGTTGGATGGCAAAATTGCCCGTGCGCAAGGCTTGGTGACGAACTTCGGAAAATTTGCGGACCCATTAGCGGACAAAATGCTAGTGATGACCGCTTTTATCGTCTTAGTTGGTCAAGGCAAAGTACCCGCTTGGATTGTAGCAATTATTGTTTGTCGTGAATTGGCAGTAACTGGTTTACGGTTGTTATTAGTCGAACATGGCGAAGTAATGGCCGCAGCTTGGCCGGGAAAAGTAAAAACAGCTACCCAAATGGTTGCAATTATTTTACTGTTCATTAACAACATTCCATTTTCAGCACTTCATCTACCACTAGATCAAATCATGCTATATGCCTGCTTGATTTTCACCATTTACTCTGGTGTTGATTATTTTGCTAAGAATAAAGATGTTTTTAAAGGTTCGATGTAAAGAGAGAATCAAAACGCTTGGCTTGTGCCAAGCGTTTTTTTAGTATTCATGATTGAATCGGCAAATAGATTTTTAAGTAGAGGAACAGATGAATCGATAAAACAAATCGGTAATTTCTTTATGCTATTTTTCATTTTGGTTATATCTACATGCAAATAATTAGTTTGTTGTTGACAAAGTAAACTAAATAGATTACTATTTAGTTCGTTATCTTATATATAAACTAAATAAATTTTTTGGAGGAAATTATGAAAAAAACAGATATTTTAAATAAACTATTAAAAATTGCTCAACAACCCTACTTAATCTTTGCTTCTAGCATAGAGGAGAAACCAGATAACACTTTTGAAACGTTAAAATTGCTTGCTTCTGAAGAAAATGTAACAGCTGGAAGAATCGCTGAATATTTAGATATAAAACCTTCTAGTGTGACACAAATCATAAAAAAATTAGAGTCTGTTAAAGCAGTTAAACGAGTCAAAAATGAATCAGATGCTCGGGTCACATTTGTTGTATTGACTGATAAGGGACGAGAAAGTTTAAGTACTCAAGGAAATATTTCTAATGGATTTAATGAAGAAATGTTTAAGGGCTTTTCAGAGGAAGAACTAGAGTCTTTAAATAATTATTTAGAACGTATAGAAAAGAATATTTCTAGTGAAGAATTTTTAGATAAAATTGAAACAATTTTTGGCGACGATAAAAATTGGGAACATTTCAGAAAAATATCAGCTAGATATGGTAGAGCTAGAGAACAGATGATGGGACATGATGGCTTTGGTAGATTTGGTGAATTCAACGGTGAATACGGTGGCTTTGAAGGATGGAAGAGAGGTCGGAGAAGATAATGGCAGTAGGTGGAGGCGGCAAAAATAGTCATGATTCTATCCGAGCAGATAAAACAAAATTTTCGTTTAAAGAATTTTTAGGCTTAATCAAGATGACAGAGCCTAACTATTTACTGCTTGGCATTGGGATGATATTTCTTGTGATTTCTTCTAGTATCCAAGTGTACGTTCCAAAACTTGCTTCAAGTTTAGTCAATAATTTTCAAAAGGGAGTAGATTATAGTTTATTAGGTAAAGTTGTTGGATTATTTATATTTTCAGCACTCGTTTCTGCATTAGGAGGCACAATTTTAGGTATTTTTGGTGAAAATGTCATCCAAAATATGCGTAAACGCTTATGGAATAAATTAACTATTCTAAAAGTTTCTTATTTTGACTCTGTTAAAGCGGGTGAAATATCCAGCCGGGTCGTAAATGATACTAATCAAGTTAAGCAATTGTTAGCCGTTACTTTTCCTCAAACAGTTGCCAGTGTGATTACAGTTATTGGTACGGTATATATGATGATTAAAATGGATTGGCATATGTCGCTTGCTATGGTAATTGCTGTTCCTGTTGTAATCCTTTGTATGATTCCAGTAATGGCATTTGGTTCAAAAGTTAGTCACATTCGCCAAGATGCTATGAGTCAATTTAACGGACTTGCTACTGAAACGTTGAGTGAAATTCGTTTAGTCAAAACTTCTAATGCTGAATCTCAGGCGCAGGTTCGTGCTGCAAATGAAGTGGATCGGTTATTTAATGTAGGGAAAAAAGAAGCAATATTTGATGCATCTATGCAACCAATTATGATGATGGTCTTTATGAGTATGGTATTTGGGCTATTAGCATATGGGATGCATCGAATTGCCATTGGTGTGATGACAATCGGAACATTGATGAGTTTCTTAATGTATCTATTTAATCTTATTGGCGCCATGCCAATCATTGCGACGTTATTTTCTGAAGTAGCTAAAGCAGCAGGATCAACGCGACGAGTGCAAGAATTGTTATCTAGAGAACCTGAAGACTTTGAAAGTGGACAAGATATTGATTTATCGGAAAAGACTTTATCAGTTAAAAATGTAAAATTTTCTTATGAAGATGCACCAGAGGAACCTATCTTAACAGACATTTCTTTTACTGCTCAGCCAAACCAAGTAATTGCTTTTGCTGGCCCATCAGGTGGCGGGAAATCGACGATTTTTAGTTTAATTGAAAGGTTTTATGAACCTACAGAAGGACAAATTAAATTTGGAGATATTGACATAAAAGATATCAAATTATCAGATTATCGTCGTCAAATCGGCTTTGTATCACAGGATTCTGCGATTATGGCAGGGACAATCAGAGATAATCTAACGTATGGCTTAGCAGAAAACTTCTCAGATGAACAACTATGGGATGTCTTGGAACTAGCATATGCGCGAAAATTTGTAGAAGAAATGCCAGATAAATTGAATACGGAAGTCGGTGAACGTGGCGTTAAAATTTCTGGAGGGCAAAGACAGCGTATTGCAATTGCTCGTGCATTCTTGCGGAATCCCAAGATTCTAATGTTAGATGAAGCTACTGCTAGCCTAGATTCAGAATCTGAGATGAAGGTTCAAGAGGCATTGTCCAATTTAATGAAGGGCCGAACGACATTGGTTATTGCCCATAGATTGTCGACAATTGTTGATGCGGATAGCATTTACTTTGTTGAAAAAGGGAAAGTAACTGGTTCAGGAAAACATGATGAGCTAGTAAGTAAACATAAAACTTACGCTAAATATGTGTCCGAACAATTTAAAGTAACGGAATGAACGAAATAAGCAAATTTAAAATAAAGCTAAGACAACACATGCATTTAACTAATTGTCTTAAGATTTAGAAAGAACTTGGACATAACCCCCAAGTTCTTTTTTCTAACTTATTTTTACCCACAAGATAAAAAGCGTGGGACAAAAATCACTTTGGATTTTTGCTCTACGCTCAAAAACTAATAAACGGCGGGAACAGAAGCAACACTACGCGTTGCTTCGATCTCAACAACTTCTAAGAGCTAAAGCTCTAAGAGTTGAAGGTCCTTCGGAAATAAGCCGAAATTGTTGAGAATCACGAAGAACGTAGTGTTTCGATGATGAACAATACCTACTTGGTCTCCAAAAATTAAAGAACAATTTTCGGAAATTCCTTCTTATTTCTCGGAGTTAAACACTTCTGTCCCGACCTCTTTAAATACCTCCATGATAGCTCACTTACTTCATAAAATGTAGAGTCACGGTATAAAGCCAATTTGCGAGGACCGATATTACAAAAATAAGCACCATTCAGATCTTTACGACAAGTAATGCGGATCGGTCTTAGTCGTGCTAATGTTATCACGGATTTTTTTCAAGGAATCGGCATTTTGATCAAAATTGTGATACATCGTATTTGTATATAAAATATCCATTACCGTTAAGTAACTAATCCGTGAAGCCAAGGATTCCGCACGAAACAAGCCTTCTTCGGTGACGACAATAATTGCTTCGTCGGACAAGCCTGCCAATTCTGAACCGCTGTTACCGGTTAACGTAATCATTTTTGCGTTGGTTTTTTTAACTTGTCGTGCTAGGTTGATTGATTCTTTGGTTTTGCCTGAATGGGAAAAAATAAACACGCAATCTTCACTGGTTAATTTTGTGACAAAGCTTAACTGCATGTGGTAATCAAAAATGTAGTTACACCGATAGTTGGTCCGAATGAATTTATGGAAACTATCAAAAGCCACAATCGAGGACCCGCCTTGCCCAAAAAAATGAAGCGTTTTGGCAGAGTACATCAAAGCCAACACGTTATCTAACAGCTCCTTTGTTAAGAACTGTGTGGCGTTACTGAGGGAATAAATATTGGCTTGTAAGACTTTTTTAGCAATCGTAATACTATCATCATCTGGTGAAATATCATCGGCGCCATTCACGCTATTGACGTTTTGAAAAGTCGGCTGATAATTAGAATTCCTGGCGATATCAATTTTAAATTCTTGGAACCCAGAATAGCCAATCTTTTTTACAAATTGATACACGGAAGATTGGGAGACGCCAATTTCGTTGGCAAGACTTTCTAACGTCATTTGTGTCAATAATGATTCAGAATGAACAAAGTAATCGGAAATTTTCTTTTCTGTGAGGCTCAAATTCGGTTTTTTGATCCGAATCCGTTGATCCAAATAGTGGTTTTTCATTAACACGTTCCTCCAATCTTATTTTTTTAAAAATAGAATGAATGCCTTTTCATTGCTGGTATAGACTGATTATAGTGGAAAAAGAGGACAAATACAATTTCTCTTTTTCTCCACAAAAAAGAAATTCTTTAAAAAAAGCCAAAAAAAATAAATAATCTTTTTTCTGAAAAATGAAGGGGTCTTGAAAAGACTTCTCTCAACTAAAGAAAGTAGCCAGTAAAAAGAACGTGATACCAAGAGATTTACTTGTGTTTTTTGTATGAAAGCTCCTTAAAAATAAAAACGTTTTACCTTTTGAGTAGGCAAGATTTTTGCTAAAAAATAAAAAATATTTTTTAATTAGTGTAATCGTTTACATTATTTTTTTTATCCTTTATGATTGAAGTATCAAAAGAGGCAGGTGAAAGAAAAATGGACATTGGCTTTATTGGACTTGGGAAAATGGGTTTGAACATGGCGTTAAATGTTCACGAACAAGGCTGGCCTATTATTGGCTTTGATGTGACAAAGGAAGCAAGAGCGGCTGCTAGAGAACAGGGTCTTTCCGTTGTAGATTCGTTGCCGGAATTATTGAAAGCGCTTAATAAAAGGAAGGTGATTTTTTTAAGTACTCCCGCTGGTCAGATTACCAATCAATTAGTGGCAGAATTGGTAGAGCAATTAGCGCCAGAGGATATCATTGTGGATAGTGGCAATTCAAATTTTCATGATAGTGTTGCGAATGCTCAGCTTGCTAAGGAAAAAGGAATTTATTTTATTGATTGTGGTACTTCTGGTGGCATCAAAGGAGCGCGGGAAGGAGCGTGTTTAATGGTTGGCGGTGCGCCTGAAGCTGTCAAGGCGTTAACCCCATTTTTTGAAGATTTAGCTTGTGAACAAGGGTATCTTTATGCTGGAAAATCAGGAGCTGGTCACTATTTGAAAATGGTGCATAACGGGATTGAGTACGTCATGATGCAAGCCATGGGAGAAGGATTCAATTTATTAGAAGCTGCCGAATATGATTTTGCGTTGGAGAAAGTAGCCGATGTGTGGAATCACGGCTCGATTATTGAAGCTCGCTTGATGGGCTTAGCGAAAGAGGTTTTTGCGGAAAATCCTACGTTAGCCAATCTAGAAGGGAAAGTTGCAGCAAATGGCGAAGCCAAATGGATGATTGAAGAAGCATTGCGTTTGGAGATGCCCGTCCCAACTACGGCATTGTCCTTATTTACTCGAAATGAAAGTATGCTAGCAAATCATTTTTCAAACAAAGTGGTCGCTTCTTTGCGACAAGGATTTGGCGGGCATGAAGTCGTAAAAAGTCAGTAAAGGAGTTTAGTCATGTTAAAAAAACAAAAAATTGCCATAGTGAATTCCAGTAGTTTTGGTCAAATTTTTCCTGAACACTTAACGCGCTTAGAAAAGATAGGCACCGTGAAGCATTTTACAGTCGACAGTGAAATTGGTGGCAAAGAGTTAGCGGAACGTTTACAAGGATATACGATTATTATTGCTAGCGTGACGCCATTTTTCACGAAAGAATTTTTTGAACATAAAGATGAATTATTGCTGATTTCTCGCCATGGTATTGGGTATAACAACATCGATTTAGACGCTGCAAAACAGCACGACACAATTGTTTCCATCATCCCAGCTTTAGTAGAACGAGATGCCGTGGCGGAAAACAATGTCACAAATTTACTAGCTGTTTTACGACAAACCGTGGCTGCAGATGCCAGCGTTAAAGCGGATCAATGGGAAAAACGAGCGAATTTTGTCGGTCGGACGTTATTTAACAAAACTGTGGGTGTCATTGGTGTTGGGAACACAGGAAGTTGTGTCGTGGAGACGTTACGAAACGGATTTCGCTGTGACGTGTTAGCGTATGATCCCTATAAATCCGCCACTTATCTGCAAAGTTATGGAGCCAAAAAAGTAGACTTAGATACGTTGCTAGCTTCAGCTGACATCATTTGTTTATGTGCCAATTTAACTGAAGAAAGTTATCACATGATTGGCTCGGCGGAAATTGCCAAGATGAAAGATGGCGTCTATCTTTCCAATAGCGCACGAGGCGCCTTGATTGATGAAGAAGCCATGATTGCCGGTTTGCAATCGGGCAAAATTGCTGGGCTTGGGACAGATGTTTTAGAAGAGGAACCAGGTCGGAAAAATCATCCTTATCTTGCGTTTGAAAATGTAGTAATGACGCCGCACACCTCCGCTTATACCATGGAATGCCTGCAAGCGATGGGAGAAAAATGCGTGCAAGATGTGGAAGACGTGGTGCAAGGTATTTTACCTCAACGGGCAGTGCAAGAAGTCAGTCGTTACGTTAGTTAAGAAGGAGGAGGAGCATGTTAACTGATTTAAAAGTGAAAGTTGGACCGCAATTTTATCGTTACCACGAAGGCGCCTTAGCTTCGGTGCCGTCACTTTTCAAGGAATATCACGCCCAACGAATTTTGGTGGTGCATGGCACCGTATCCTTTGAAAAAGCTCAGCCATTTTTGCCATTCTTGGCAGATTCAGAGTATCAATTCTTCTATCACACTTACACAGGAGAATGTAGTTATTTTGGCGCCGAACAAATTTCACAGCAAATAAAGGAACACCAGATTGACTTTCTTCTGGGAGTCGGCGGCGGTAAGTTAGCCGATTTAGTGGGCTACAGCGCCCATTTAAACAATCTGAATTTTGGCTTGGTCCCCACTTTGGCTAGTAACTGTGCGCCGTGGACACCGTTAGCTGTGATGTATCAAGAAAATGGCGCGGCCGAAGGCAAAACGGAACATTTCTTTCGCCAAGCTGCGTTTTTAATCACCGATCCTAAGTTGCTTCTGGATGCACCCCGTGATTATTTTGTCGCTGGTTTAGCTGATACGTTAGCGAAATGGTATGAATCAGAGACCATTTTACGCCAAGCCCATTTGCAAGGGGAACCCTTTTTACAATTAGCGGGAGCGACCGCCAAGCTTTCGCAAGAAGCGATTATGCGGGACTCAAAAGCAGCCTTAGCAGCGATGGACGAGGGCAAACTCACGCCTGAATTTGTCCATCTTTCAGAAATTGTTTTCGCCGTTTCCGGATTAGTCGGCGGCTTCGGTGACAAATACGCCCGCAATGCAGCAGCACACGCCATGCATGATGCTATGAGTAAATTTTTACCCAAAAGTCATGACTATTTACACGGCGAAAAAGTAGCTTACGGCATCTTCTATCAATTAGCATTGGAAAAAAGGTGGGCCATCATAGACGCATTAATCCCTTTTTATCAAGAGCTAAACTTGCCCATGTCGTTACGACAAATGGGCCTTTACCCAGAAGAAGAAGCAGTACTCGATGCAATGGTTCAATTTATTGATTCAAAAGAAAAGGTTCATTTAATTCCTATTGAGATTTCGGAAGAACGTTTACGTCAAGGGATTGAAGAGCTAGAAAAGTATATCCAAAACCAAGGATAAGAAGGAGGAACTATGGAAACGTTAAGTGTTTTACAAAGTTTGATAATGGCGCTTTGGGTGGCAGCAATTATGTCCAGATGGCTTGGAGGAGGAGCAACGTTAACGTTGCGTTTCTCGCCCTTAATGACAGGGTTAGTAGCAGGTTTAGTGATGGGCGATGTCCCGAAAGCGATGATTGTCACCGCAGCATTACAAATGATTTACATGGGTGTTTTTTCACCAGGTGGCTCTATGCCAGCAGAACCATCAATTGCGGCAGCGATTGCTGTGCCAGTTGCGTTGCTAGGGAATTTGAAGCCGGAAGCAGCTATCGCCGTAGCGGTTCCTGTCGGTCTTTTAGGAAGTTATTTATATCAATTCCGTTTCTTTATTAACACGTTTTTAGGGAAGTATACCGATCGTGCGGTGGCTGAACTAAATTCTAAAAAAATTGCCCGCTCAATTATCTGGTATCCAACGATTGCCTCATTTATTTTATTCGTTCCATTAGTCTTTTTTGCTCTTTATTTAGGGGCACCAGTCATTGCCGATATTATTAAAGCATTAGAAGGAACCGTTGTGATTCACGTGTTAGAAGTAGTCGGTGGTGGTTTAGCCGCAATTGGGATTGCGACAACGGTCTATGTCATTGGTCGAAAAGATTTCTTGGTTTTCTTTTTCCTTGCATACTTCATGAGTATCGTCTTTAAGTCATTGGAAATTACCATGGTAACGTATGCCATCTTTGGCGTAATTATTGCGTTAATTTTTGTGCAAGTCCAAAAAGGCAAACCTGTAGCAGAAAGTGCTGGTTCCGCCAGTGCCACCACTGATTTTGATGATGATGACGATTACGATGACGGGTTTTAAAAGAAAAAGGAGGAACTGAAATGACGGAAACAACAGAAAAAGTCGTGCCGAAAACAACGAATTTAGCACCAGAAGAAATTACCAATAAAGATGTTACAAAAGCCTATCTCCGTTGGCATTTTGCCAATGAAATTCCCCATTCCTTTGAACGTTACTTGGCGCCTTCGTTATTGTACGCAATGATGCCACTTTTAAAGAAATTATATAAAGACGATGAACAATTAAAAGCCGCTTATATGCGTCAACTGCTGTTTTTCAATACGCAATTAAGTTGGGGCGGCGGGGTCATTACTGGGTTGATGGCTTCTATGGAACAAGAGCGGGCCAAAGAAGAACATGAAGGCCGCGAAATCATGATGCAAGATGATTTAATGTATAACACCAAAGCTGGATTGATGGGCGCGTTAGCGGGGATTGGTGATGCGATTGACTCAGGTACGGTTCAATATATTTTTATTGCGATTGCGGTGCCGTGGGCGCAACAAGGTAGCGCATTAGGTGCGATTTTCCCATTTGTGGCGTTTGCCCTTTATCAAGTACTGTTAGGTGTGTTCTTTGCGAGACAATCCTTCAAAATGGGGCGGAATGCCACAGGCTTAATGCAAAGTGCGGGGATTCAAAAAGCCATTGAAATGTTATCTGTTTTAGGGTTGTTCATGATGGGAATTTTAGCTGGTAATTATGTCAAAGTTTCTTCAACTCTTCAATTTAAACTTTCTGGCCGTGAGTTTGTGGTCCAAGATATCCTTGATCAGATTGTCCCAGGACTCTTGCCGCTAGCTGTCGTAATGGGCGTGTATTGGTTCTATACGAAAAAAGGTTTGAAAGTTACGCAAGCATTATTGTGGTTAACAGGTATTTTAATTGTCTTAGCAACAGTCGGTATTTTATAAAAAGAAAAGGACGTGAATCAGATGGGCGTAGTAAATTTAGCAAGAGTAGATGAACGATTAATTCATGGACAAGTGATGGTGACCTTGTCCCAAAAAAGTGGCGTTAATTCCATTTTCGTTGTCGATGAAGTGGTGGCAAAGGATAAATTTATGCGTGATTTATACAAAAGTGCAGGCAGTCGGACAGGACAAAAAACCATTGTCATTACGCCGGAAAAAGCCAAATTTTATTGGGATGAATACCAATTCAAAGAGTATAACTGTATTTTAATCGCTAAAACCGTCTCTGTAATTTATGACTTAGTAAAACACGGAGTCCCTATGAAGGAGTTAAACATCGGCGGTATCGCACAGAAAAATCCAGAAAAAGATTTATTAGTAACCAAATCTGTTTATTTAAACAAAGAAGATGCTGAAAAATTAAAAGAACTACATGAGGTGTATGGCGTAGAAGATATTTATTTCCAAGCAACGCCTTCTGCACCAAAAACTAGTTTAAAAGAGGTTTTAGGCAAATTTAATTTATAAAAAAAGCCAGTCGCTTGAGTCATTGCATGACTGTTTGAAGCAATGACTCGAGCCGCTGGATTGAAGGAGGAACTTTTATGTTAGGGATTGTGATTGCTACACATGGTGCACTAAGTGACGGTGCAAAAGACGCAGCTACCGTGATTATGGGCACAACCGAAAATATCGAAACTGTTAATCTAAATAGTGGAGACGATGTCCAAGCACTAGGCGGACAAATTAAAACAGCGATTGAGAACGTCCAACAAGGGGATGGCGTGTTGGTCATGGTTGACTTATTAAGTGCAAGTCCTTACAATCAGGCAGTTTTGGTGATTAACGAACTCGAACCAGCACTACAAAAGAAAATCTTTGTGGTGAGTGGTACCAACCTACCAATGGTCTTAGAAGCGATAAACCATCAATTATTGGGCACACCGATTGCTGAAGCGGCGCAAGCGATTGTTGCGCAAGGCAAAGAAAGTGTGCAAGCATGGGATATTTCTATGACTTCATTTGAGGATGAAGAGGATGAGGACGATGATTTTTAAGAATGTAGTAAAGGGTGAAAGCAATGAAATGGGGATTTAGATGGTACGGAGCGGCAGGCGATGCTATTCCATTAAAACACATTCGACAGATTCCAGGAATTACTGGCGTTGTCGGTACCTTGTTAAATAAACTACCAGGCGATGTTTGGACTGTAGCCGAAATTCAGGCACTTAAACAATCGGTAGAACAAGAAGGATTGGCACTTTTAGGAATTGAAAGTGTCGCTATTCATGATGCCATTAAAGCGGGAACGGATCAACGAGACCATTATATTGATAATTATCGCCAAACGTTACGTAACTTGGGGAAATGTGGAATTTCCTTAGTGTGCTACAGTTTCAAGCCTATTTTTGGTTGGGCTAAAACGGACTTGGCGTATGAGAATGAAGATGGCAGCTTATCGTTGTTATTTGATCAAGCTGTGGTAGAGAACATGCAGCCAGAAGACATGTATCAATTAATTCACAGTCAGTCAAAAGGATTCCGGTTACCAGGTTGGGAAGAGGAGCGTTTGCAACAATTTCAAGAATTGAAAGCCATGTATGCCGGCGTAACAGAAGAAGATTTGGTCGAAAATTTGCGCTACTTTTTAGAACGTGTGATTCCTGTCTGTGAAGAAGAAAATATCAAAATGGGGATTCACCCCGATGATCCACCTTGGGAAATTTTTGGTTTGCCAAGAATCACTAAAAATTTAGCGGATTTAAAACGGATCCTTTCCTTGGTGGACTCACCAGCAAATGGGATTACATTTTGTACAGGTTCCCTTGGTGCGGATCCGACGAATGATTTGCCTGCTATGATTCGTGAAATAGGTCACAGAATTAATTTTGTTCATTTCCGCAATGTGAAGTATTTAGGCGAGCATCGTTTTGAAGAAACGGCGCATCCGAGTGTCGCTGGTTCGTTAGATATGGCGGAATTAATGCAAGCACTGGTAGACGTAGGGTATGAAGGCGTTATTCGCCCTGACCATGGGCGGGCAATTTGGGATGAAAAAGCGATGCCTGGTTATGGTTTATATGATCGAGCAATGGGGTTGACCTATATTCAAGGACTGTACGAAGCAACCAAAGCCAAACGAAATAGGAAGTGACAGAATGGAAACAAAAGTTGAAAAAAATCAACTGTATCAACAATTAGCGACATGTAAACTTTTACCACTATACACTGCAACAGATTTACGCTATTTGCCACAAGTAGAATCAGTCTTAGTAGAAAACGAATTACCGTTTATTGAAGTCACTTTTCGGAGTCAGCTGGCCTTGCCTGCCATCAAACAACTTGCTGCTTCAGGGAATTTAATAGTAGGCGCAGGAACTGTTCGAACCTTGAAAGAAGCCCAAGAGGCAGTAGCGAACGGTGCACAGTTCATTGTTTCCCCAGCGATTGTTCCAGAAGTCATTGATTTTTGTCTGGCAAATGAGGTGCCTATTTTTCCAGGAACAGCTACGCCTGGGGAGATTCAGCGAGCGCTGGCGTATGGCTTACGAGTGGTTAAATTTTTCCCAGCCGATATTTACGGCGGGTTAAAAGCCATCAAAAGTTTAAGTGGCCCGTTTTATGATGTTCAATTTTTACCAACTGGTGGGATTGATGAAACAAACTTTATAGAGTATGTGGAAGCCAAAGAAGTATTAGCAGTGGGCGGTTCCTTTATTTTATCAGAAAAGATGCTTCAAGAAGATGAAGCTTCGGCACGCCAGCATGTTCAATCTTTACTCACGAAAATCAAAGAACGACAAGCAAAATAAAAAGATGGGCTAAGTTTTGTTACTTAGTCCTCTTTTTTTTTCTGTCCAAATACTACTGACATTATTTTAGTTTTCATTTTGTAAAAATAGTATAGGAGAAAAGCAATCAGTTATGTATAATTAGTGAAAGAAGGTTGCGTGAAGTAAAAATAAAAAGGAGAGCAAAGGATGTTAAAAAATGTAGAAGTGTTCTGGCAAAACTTTTTAGATAAACATGAATTAGATATGCTGATGCCCGATGTGTGGATGTTTGGTGATGGCTCTTCTGAGATGGGTAATCGTTTGGGTCAATTGGTTGTTTCTGGTCGTAAGACAGCGACATGTTCTTCTTTAGATATTTATAAGATGGAAGGAGAACAACTCCCTAAAGCTGGTCAATACGACATAATTTTAGATGGTCAGTCTCAACCGCTGGCTATTATTCGAACAACCAAAGTTGAAATTATGCCCATGAACAAGGTCTCAGAATCTTTTGCGCAAGCAGAAGGTGAAGGAGATTTGACATTGGATTATTGGTATGAAGAGCATGCGCGGTTCTTTAAAGAAGAACTGGCCCCCTATCAGCTACAATTTTATCCCGACATGCTGTTAGTTTGCCAAAGCTTTGAAGTGGTGGATCTTTATACAGAAAAAGAATAAACAGAGAAGCGGTGACTGACACGATTGAAACGAGCAGTCGTCGCTTTTTTTACTGATTTTTTGAAAAAGTTGCGTATGTTTATATAGACAGGGTGATAGAAAAGAGATGTGTATTTTAAGTGTCGAGGAAAAGATGGTACAATAACCTAAGGAATACTAACAAGGAGTGAATGTTATGAAAGAAGAATTTTCATATGAAATTTTAGAAGAAGTCGCTGTGTTATCTGAGAATGCTCGTGGCTGGCGTAAAGAATTGAATTTAATTAGTTGGAATGGTCGTCCACCAAAATTTGATTTGCGTGAGTGGGCCCCTGATCACGAAAAAATGGGTAAAGGCATCACCTTAACTAACGAAGAATTTGCTGAATTAAGCAAAACAATTAAATCCATGTAAAAGGAGCACCCTGTCAATGAAAAGTATGACTGGATTTGGAAAAAAGACCATTCAAAATGAAAATTATCAATTGGATGTCGAAGTCAAAAGTGTCAACCAGCGGTTTTTAGATATTCAGTTGCGTATGCCAAAGGAACTGAATGCCTATGAACTGGTGATTCGGCAAGTAATCAAACGCACGTTAAAACGTGGACGTGTGGAAGTCTATGTAAATCTCCAAAAAATCGGCAACAATCAAAAAGAAGTTCGCGTGCAGTGGGACTTAATTGATCAATTATTAACTTCGGTAGATCAACATTTAAAGGAAAACTATCCGGAAGCAACGTTTGATGCAGGGGACACGGTCAACCATTTATTAAAGCAAAATGATTTTGTCGAAATAGTGGAAGCAGAAATTGCTGATCAGACATTTGAACCATTTCTTGTTCAAGCATTTGAAGCAGCCATCGCTAGTCTTGACCAAAGCCGTGTGCAAGAAGGAACGCAAATTAAACAAGTCCTGCTTGACTATGTAGCAGTGTTGACCCAATCAATTCAAGAGCTGCAAGCGTTTGTGGGCGTTTTTGAACAAGAATACCGTCAACGTTTTGAAGCGAAATTAAACGAATGGTTAGGTAGCCAAGTGGATGAAACACGCTTATTAACAGAAATGGCCATTTTATTGGAAAAAGGCGATATTCATGAAGAATTGGATCGTTTGGATATCCATATTGATAAGTTGCATCAGTTGCTTGACGAAACAGAACCAGTGGGCCGAGAACTAGATTTCTTAATTCAAGAAATGAACCGTGAAGTCAATACGATTGGTTCGAAATCAAGTCCAATTGAAATAAAAAATAGTGTCGTTCAAATGAAAACAACCTTAGAAAAGATTCGTGAACAAATTCAAAATGTCGAATAGAGAAAATGGTTTCGTGTTTTTCCAGAAAACGCTATAATATAGAAGTAACGAATAAATGACAGAGGTGAAAGCAATGACTAAATTTTATGATGTAACCTTTCAAGAATTAAGTGGTCGTTCTGTGGTAAAAACAGAAGTCGCTTCAGACAGAGAACCATTTGACGTCTGGCAAGATGCTTGTGCAAGCTATTCTGAAACAGAATTAAATATCCAAATTAACGAAGACACGTTTGTAACTTTAAATCGTCACTTTGTTGTTCGCATTGACGTAAAAGAAGTTGACGGCCCTGTCGACAAACAAGTTCGTCGTCGCGATGAATTGATGAACGTGGTCAATACGCTTTCTAATATGGGCTTATAAAAAATACCACCAAGCATTTCACGCTTGGTGGTATTTTTAAGAATTAGAATAAAAGAAACAAGCCAATGGCGCAAAGGAAAGAAAGGACTGCGGCACTTAAAAAGATTGTCCGCATGGATGCAGTTTTACTGCTTTCTTTGCCGTGTTTTTTCTGACGTTCTAAACGTTTTTGAAGCTGACGGGTAATTACTGAGAAAATCAGCCCGAAAAGGACTAAAACACTTGTGGCAATCGATTTGGGAATAAAATGATTCGGTTCTGCAACGGTGGTGTCCCCAGAATGTTCGTTTGATTCTTCCGCAGCTTCCGCTGTTGTTTGTTTTGGCTTAACTTCTTGGTAAGCCACTTTTGGCGCTTGAACCGTACTATTTAATAATGTCAAGGGCGTGTCGACTTGCACTTGCCCTGCTACTAATTTAAAAGTAGGCTGACTGCCTTTGGGAACGACACCGTATAAATCATTAGCTAAAGTGACTTTTTTGTGATCAATGGTTTGTGGTCCTTTGTCTAAAAGTTTTTTGCGTTCGTATGTCGTATAGGCATAGTCCAGCAAAGCATTTCCAGCCACATGCCGTTCGTATTCACCATCTTGGTTTTGCCAATTACCAACGCCTAAAATGACTTCAATTAAACGGAAATCTCCTTGTTTGACAGTCGCAATATAGTTAAAGCCGCCTGTTGGACTAGAGCCTGTTTTTAAACCATCCACGCCTTGGTAGCCATACTTAGCTCCTGGTAAAGAATAATTGTACGCTTCAAAAGTTTCCTCGTAAGGCGTGCCGACCATTGTTTTCACCACTGGCTTATTGGTGATTTCTAAAATTTCTGGATAATTTTTCAGAAAATGATAGGTTAGTGAAGCTAAATCTCTAGCTGTAGAGACGTTATCGCCATTTGGGTCAATTCCTTGCATTTGATACAGGCCGTTAAAGGCACTTGCTTGCGCTCCACTGCAGTTGTAATAGGTAGTATTTGTCATCCCTAGTTCAGTCGCTTTTTGATTCATTAAATGAACAAAGTCAGTAGGCTGGTTCCCTGAAATTAAGTTTGCCAACATGAGAGTCGCCACATTAGAAGAGGGGACAGCAATCATTTTTAACAGTTCACGGACTGGATAAGCAACACCTAACGTAATTTTGTTATTACTAATGGCATATATTTTAGAAATATCGACATCTTTTTGTGTAGCAGTCACAGTCGTATCCATTGTAAATTTTCCTTGCTCCATTGCTTCAAAGGCCAAGTACATGGTCATCACTTTGGCAATACTGGCAGGATTCCACGCTAAATCTGGTTGCTGCGACCAGAGAATTTCTCCAGAATCAGCATCAACAACGATGGCTGCTTTGGGAATGCCATCCGCTTTCAGGGTCGTCCCCATTTTTTTAGCAATCGCGGTAATATCTTCTTCTGCGTGAGTCACAGTAGGTTGGGCAAAAAAGGCCCCACAACTGACAACTAAGCCTAGCAGAAACAATGTAAATGGTTTAATTCGTGCGATGTTTCTCAGTCCTTTCTTATTCACGTTTTTTCATCCTAAAGGAGTCATCACTTCATTTTACTTAAAAAATGGCTGCCTGTATAGGAATTCTAGGTAATTTGTTTAAAAAAAGAACAAGTTATGAAAGCCAAATTAAAGAAGAAATGTTATTTTTTCAGTGAATCTCCAAGAAAGTCTTGAAAATTGCAGAAAAAAAGTGCAAAATAGAACTAATACTGTGAAATTATGTTTTGAAAGGAAGTCGTTATGTCAGAGCGCGGGTTATTAATCGTATTGTCAGGTCCTTCAGGAGTGGGGAAAGGGACTGTAAGAAAGGCTATTTTCGACAGTGAAGAAAATGATTTTCAATATTCAATCTCAATGACCACTCGGAAACAGCGAGAAGGCGAAGTGGATGGAGTAGATTACTATTTCCGTTCAAGAGAAGAATTTGAAGCGATGATTGAAGCTGGAGAAATGTTGGAATATGCGGAATATGTTGGTAACTATTATGGGACACCATTAACGTATGTTAACCAGACGCTAGATGAAGGCAAAGACGTCTTTTTAGAAATCGAAGTCCAAGGGGCTAAACAAGTCAAAGACAAAGTGCCTGATGGCGTATTTATCTTTTTGACACCCCCCGATTTAGCGGAATTAAAATCAAGAATTATTGGCCGCGGAACAGACGAAATGTCTGTGATTGAAGAACGAATGGCTGTGGCCAGAGAAGAAATCGAAATGATGGCGCTGTATGATTATGCGGTAGTGAATGATGAAGTTCCTTTAGCCGTGCAACGAATTAAAGACATTATCGCGAGTGAGCACTTCCGTGTTGACCGTGTAATTGGAAAATATATTAAAATGTTAGAGGAGATGTAGCCTTATGATGTTAAAACCGTCAATTGACTCATTGTTAAAAGAAGTCCCTTCAAAATATTCTTTGGTTATTTTAGCAAGCAAACGTGCGCATGAATTAGATGAAGGCGTTCAACCAACCGTTGAATCCTTTGATTCTGTAAAAAGTGTGGGCCGTGCGTTAGAAGAAATCGAAGCAGGAACAGTGATCAGTGATCCAAATCCTGAAGAAAAACGCGAACGTCTACGCATTGAACGTGAAGAACGCAAACGCCAACGTGAACAAGAACAAAAAGAATTAGAAAACCGTTTACGTGACGAAAAAAATTAATTGAATGATTGTCAACGAATGGAGAAAGCCGTCTGTCTATTTCAGAGGCTTTCTCTTCGTTTATTCTGAAAGGTGCCAGCGAGACACACAAGACAAATCAGTCAATCTTTAGTACAATAGGCAAAGAGAATTTACATAAAAAGGAGGACGCACCATGCAAAAAGTAGCCAAAGTTATTGTGGATGTACCAACGATGCAAACCGATCAACCATTCACTTATTTAGTTCCTGAAAATTTAAATGAGCAATTGGCTGTCGGCATGCGTGTAGAAGTGCCTTTTGGTAATGGTAATCGGCATGTTCAAGGGTTTGTTCTAGCCATTGAACCAATGGCTGCAACGGTTCTTGACGAAACCAATGTTCAGTTGAAAGAACTAGTGGCGGTGTTGGATTTAAAACCTGTCTTAAATACAGAAATGTTGGCTTTAGCTGATTATATGAAGGAAAAAACGTTTGCCTTTAAAATCACTTGTTTGCAAACCATGTTGCCTAGCGTAATGCGTGCCGATTACCAAAAATATATTTATTTAACGGATGAGCTTTCTGAAGAATTACAAGATCAGTTATTTTATGGTTTAGAGGAAATTTCGTGGGACCAAGCGCAAGAACGTGGGATTTTGCCTCAACTAATGGCGTTGCGTAAACAGCAAAAAGTCGATATTCGCTACGAAGTTACGACGAGAAATAAAGTCAAAATGGTCCGCTTTATTCAAGCCGCTAAGGAATTTGAACAATTAGAGGAAATTCGTTTGGGTTTACGCAAGGGAGCTAAGAAGAAAGAGCAACTTCTTTACTATTTACAACGCTTGGGTACTGAAAAAGTCACCGCCGTGAAGGAAATGAAAGAATTAGGTTTCAGTACCGCACTTTTAAATGAAGCGGCCAAAAATGGTTGGTTAACGTTCGTTGAAAAAGAAGCGTATCGTGATCCGTTTGCTAATCAGACGTTTGAAAAAACGACTGCGTTATCTTTGAATGCAGAACAACAGGTGGCTGTGGAAACAATCTTACAATCGGTCCAAGAACAGCAAAGCCAAACCTACTTATTGGAAGGTATTACAGGAAGTGGGAAAACAGAAGTTTATCTACAGGTCATTGCAGAAGTACTTAACCAAGGCAAAACAGCCATTATGCTTGTCCCTGAAATTTCTTTAACTCCGCAAATGGTGCAACGCTTTAAAAGTCGCTTTGGCGAACATGTTGCTGTAATGCACAGTGGCTTATCGCAAGGTGAAAAATATGATGAGTGGCGGAAGATTGAACGAGGAGAAGCGGAAGTTGTGGTTGGTGCGCGTTCAGCCATTTTTGCGCCAATCGAAAACATCGGTGTGATCATTATTGATGAAGAACACGAGGCAAGTTATAAACAAGAAGAAACCCCCCGCTACCACGCGAGAGATTTAGCGATTTGGCGTTCAGAGTATCATCATTGCCCTGTTGTTTTAGGCAGTGCCACGCCGTCCTTGGAATCACGCGCTCGCGCACAAAAAAATGTTTATCAGCGGTTACGATTAACACAGAGGGCCAATCAAGCGGCAACCTTGCCTACGATTGATGTAGTGGATATGCGGCAAGAAGTAGAAAATGGCAATGTCTCTTCTTTTTCCATGTCGTTGCAAGAAAAACTCCAAGAACGCTTAGAGAAAAACGAACAAAGTGTTCTCCTACTTAATCGCCGTGGCTATTCGTCATTTGTGATGTGTCGCGATTGTGGCTATGTGTTGCCGTGTCCGAATTGTGATATTTCCTTAACTTTGCATATGGATAGCAAAACAATGAAATGTCATTATTGTGGGCATGAAGAGCGGATTCCTTATCGCTGTCCTAACTGTGGCCAAGATAAAATTCGCTACTACGGAACAGGCACACAAAAAGTAGAAGAAGAATTACAAACGTTGTTACCAGACAGTCGCATTCTCCGAATGGATGTTGATACGACCCGTCGCAAAGGTGCGCATGAAAAGATTTTGCGAACATTTGGTGAAGGACAAGCGGATATCTTATTAGGCACACAAATGATTGCCAAAGGACTGGACTTTCCAAATGTGACGTTAGTCGGTGTCTTAAATGCTGATACCGCCTTGAATTTACCCGATTTTCGTTCCAGTGAACGGACCTTCCAATTATTGACACAGGTCAGCGGTCGAGCTGGTCGCGCTGAAAAACCTGGGGAAGTCATCATTCAATCTTTTAACCCCGAGCATTATGCGATACAATTGGCAAAAGCCCAAGATTATGAAGATTTTTATACAAAAGAAATGTATATCCGCCATCGTGGGGATTATCCACCGTACTATTTTACGGTCCAAATTACGGCCAGTCATCCTGAAGAGAATGAAGCAGCGAAACAAATGTTTCAAATTGCGACGAAATTAAAACAAGGCTTATCGCCGCAAGCTATTTTGTTGGGACCAACGCCCAACGCAATCATGCGTGTCAATAATCGTTACTTTTATCAAGTGATTATCAAGTATAAACAAGAACCAATGCTTCAACCATTATTGAAAGAAATTTTAACCGATACACAACGAGCAACGGCTCGTGGCTTAAAGCTTTCCATTGATGCAGAACCCATGAATTTTATTTAAAAAATACAGCTTTGAAAGGAGCACTTATGCGCTATCCAGTTGTGATTCACCCGAACGAACACTTAAAAATGAAGGCTCAACCTGTGACGATTATTACCGATGAAATTGTGCAATTACTAGAGGATATGTATGAAACAATGCTGGCCCATGATGGGATTGGCTTAGCAGCCCCGCAAATTGGGAAAAATTTGCAAATGGCAGTGATTGAAATCGATGAAGAATCTGGTCGTTTTGAACTAATTAATCCTGTGATTATTGAAAAAAAAGGAACCAGTATTGATGTGGAAGGCTGTTTAAGTATTCCAGAAACATATGGAACCGTTGAACGAGCAGATGAAGTGACTGTCCGTTATTTTGACCGTGAAGGTGAAGAAATGGAAGTTACGGCTTACGGCTATTTAGCTCGAGCTTTTCAACACGAAATTGATCATTTGAATGGCGAGTTATTTATCGATAAAATGATTGAGAAAATTGCACCAGAAGATTTAGAAGCGTATATGGAGGAACATTTTGATGACTAAAATTGTATTTATGGGCACACCAGCCTTTTCTGTTCCGATTTTAGAAAGTTTAATCGAGGCAGGCTATGACGTTCAAGCGGTTGTCACGCAACCAGATCGACCAGTTGGCCGAAAAAAAGTGATTACCCCAACGCCTGTCAAAGAAGCAGCTTTAAAACATAACTTATTAGTCTTACAACCAGAGAAAATTTCAGGTTCTCCTGAAATGGAAAAAGTGATTGACTTAGCACCAGATTTAATTGTGACAGCAGCCTTTGGTCAATTTTTACCAGAGAAAATCTTAAAAGCGCCCAAACTAGGTGCGATTAATGTCCATGCCTCACTTTTACCAAAATATCGTGGCGGCGCACCTGTACATTACTCGATTATTGAAGGAGAAAAAGAAACAGGCGTCACGATTATGGAAATGGTGAAAAAAATGGATGCTGGCGCGATTTTATCGCAACGTGCAATTCCGATTACGAAACAAGATGATGTAGGCACCATGTTTGAAAAATTAAGCATTCTAGGAAAAGAACTTTTATTAGAAACGTTACCTAAGCTAATTGCTGGCGAAATTACGCCTATTCCACAAGTGGAAGAAGAGGCTACTTTTTCACCCAATATTACCCGAGAACAAGAACGAATTGACTGGCAAAAAACTGCTGAGGCAATTGATAACCAAGTGCGTGGTATGCGTCCTTGGCCAACAGCGTTCACAACCTATCAAGGGACCAACTGGAAAATTTGGGCAGTGACACCACTGACTGAAACAACAACCAGCGCCCCAGGAACGATTATCCAACGTAGTAAAAAAGCGCTATGGATTGCTTGTGGCGAAGGGACAGTTCTTCAAATTGATCGCCTGCAACCAGCAGGTAAAGGTCAATTAACGATTCAAGAATTTTTAAATGGCGTTGGTCAAAATGTCGCAGAAAAAGATAAGGTGGACTAACAAAAATGGCTGAAAAAATCCCCAAGAAATTAAAACGTTCTGTTCGATACGTTGCTTTAGAAACCATCGAACGTGTGGATAAAGGTGGGGCGTACTCCAATCTTTTACTTAATGAAATGATGACAAAATCAGAACTAAGCGAGAAAGATGGCCGCTTGTTTACAGAACTTGTCTACGGCACAATTAGTCGCAAATTATTGTTGGAATACTACTTAACACCATTTGTTAAGAAACCGCAAAAAGTCGATAATTGGGTGAAAAATTTATTGATTTTATCGTTATATCAATTACTTTATTTAGATAAAGTACCCGATCATGCAGTCATTAATGAAGCGGTTGAAATTGGCAAACGTCGTGGCAATCCTGGGATTGGTAAATTCGTGAATGGCGTGCTGCGGGCGTTCCAACGAAATGGAGCACCTAGTTTGGCCGCAATTAGCGATCCAGTTGATCGTTTAGCCACGGAAATTAGCATGCCACGTTGGTTAACAGAAAAATTACTTGCCCAATTAGGCGAAGAAGAAACACGGCAGTTGGGTTTGTCATTATTTGAAAAAAGCCATGCGAGTGGCCGAGTAAACACACGGTTTATTTCACGAGAAGAAGCGCTGGAAGAATTACAAGAAACAGGGATTGCCGCGAAGGAAAGTCAACTTTCCCCTTATGGTGTTGTCGCTGAAAAAGGCTACTTAGCTGGCAGTGAACTGTTTATTAACGGTTGTTTAACCATTCAAGATGAAAGCTCTATGCTCGTGGCTCCAGCGATGCAAATTGAACCGCATCATCGTGTTTTGGATGCCTGCGCGGCTCCTGGTGGCAAAACGACTCATATCGCAACTTTTTTAGAGGCTGAAGCAGGTGGTCGTGTGACTTCTTTAGATATTCATGCGCACAAAATTAAGCTAATTAATGAAAATGCGCAGCGCCTCCATGTGGCGGATGTCGTCCAAGCAGAAAAGCTTGATGCGCGACAAGTGGCAGAAGAATTTCCCGCAGAAACCTTTGATCGGATTTTAGTTGATGCGCCATGTTCAGGCTTAGGGCTGATGCGCCGTAAACCAGACATTAAATACCATAAAACGGCCAATGATTTTCAAAATTTACCTAAAATTCAGTTAGAAATCTTAGAAAGTGTTGCCCCAACACTAAAACAATGGGGTATAATGGTCTATAGCACTTGTACTATTACGCCAGAAGAAAATCAGGAAGTGGTGGCAGCCTTTTTAGCCAAACACCCTGAATTTGAAAAAATTGAAATTGTTGCAAATGAAAACGTCCAAGCAGTAGTAAAAGAGCAAGAACTGGTTCTGTATCCCCATCAATACATGACAGATGGCTTCTTTATTTGCTGTATGCGGAAAGTTAGTTCAAATGAGGTGAAATAATTTGGAAATCAACGTTCAATCAGATGTCGGTCGCAAAAGAAATACGAACCAAGATTATGCCAACGTTTTTGAGAACCAACAACACATAACCTTTGCTGTTTTAGCAGATGGCATGGGTGGTCACCAAGCAGGTGATGTCGCTAGCCAAATGGCAGTCAATAATTTAGGTGAGAGTTGGTCCAATGCGTCTGTCGACTCAGCTGAAAAATCTGCACAGTGGTTAATTCAAGCAATTCAAAAGGAAAATGAAAAAATTTATGAACGCGGACAATCGAAACCAGAGTATTTAGGAATGGGGACAACCGTGGTTGGTGCCATCCTTTTACCGGATTCATTTGTCTTAGCAAATGTGGGGGACAGTCGTGCTTATTTAGTTCGTGACCAACACATGTTACAATTAACAGAAGATCATTCTTTAGTGAATGAACTAGTAAAATCAGGGGAGATTACTCGTGAGATGGCTGCAAATCATCCACGAAAAAATGTCCTAACACGTTCTTTGGGAATGCCTGGTACTGTCGAAGTCGATGTAACCAATCATGAATGGCTGCCTAATGACTATTTACTGTTATGTTCGGACGGCTTAACCAATATGGTTTCTGAGACAAAAATTTTAGAAATTTTAGAGACGTCAGACCCCTTAGAATCCAAATTAAGCCAACTCGTTGCCCAAGCAAATGAAGCGGGTGGTTTAGATAACATTACCGTGTTAGTGATACACTTTGACGAACAGAAGGAGGAAAACCAATGATAGAAATCGGCAAGAAGCTGAATGGTCGATATCACATTATTGGCAGCATCGGAAGCGGCGGCATGGCCAACGTCTATTTAGCACACGATTTAATTTTAGACCGAGACGTTGCAGTAAAAGTCTTGCGCTTTGACTTCCAAAACGATCAAGCCGCCATCCGACGTTTTCAGCGTGAAGCACTAGCCGCAACTGAGCTGGTTCACCCGAATATCGTCAGTGTGTACGATGTAGGCGAAGAAGATGGACTACAATATTTAGTCATGGAATATGTGAAAGGAATGGACTTAAAACGTTACATCCAAACGCATTTCCCAATCCCTTATTCCACAGTTGTGGACATTACGCAACAAATTTTATCTGCTGTTGCAATGGCACATGAACATAGAATTATTCACCGGGATTTAAAACCGCAAAACATTCTGATTGACGAACACGGCACAGTCAAAATTACTGACTTTGGGATTGCGATTGCTTTGTCAGAAACGTCAATTACGCAAACGAACACAATGTTAGGTTCGGTGCATTACTTATCGCCAGAACAAGCGCGCGGAAGCATGGCGACCAACCAATCAGATATTTACGCTGTGGGAATTATTCTCTATGAAATGCTAACAGGGAATGTACCTTTTGATGGTGAATCAGCCGTAACGATTGCCTTAAAACATTTTCAAGAAGAAATTCCCTCTGTTAAAATGTTTGATCCAGGGATTCCTCAATCATTGGAAAATGTGGTTCGTCACGCAACCGCAAAAGACCCAAGCGACCGCTACAAAACAGCGAATGAGATGGCAGAAGACTTATACACGTCCTTGTCAGCCAGTCGTTTAAACGAACCTGCGTGGGAACCAACGGCTTTATTAGGAGAAACGAAAGTACTAACTCCGATTCCCGAAGATATCGCTGAACCGGAAGAGACAACGCCTGTCGAAGTCCCAGAAGATATCGCAGATGACATTTTAGCTGAACAACCACCGAAGAAAAACCGCAAAAAATTGTGGATTGGCTTAGCAATTGCGGCATTAATTGCTTTAGCAATAGGTGGCTTAGCCTTTGCAATGTCGGGTGGTAAAGACGTTGAAGTTCCTGATGTTACAAATGAAACGAAAGCGGACGCTTCACAAGCGCTACAAAGTGCCGGGCTGAAAGTCGATAGTGAGACCAAAAAAATTCCCGACGATAAGATTGAAGAAGGCAAGGTGGTCAAAACAGACCCCGAAGCAAAATCATCTGTGAAAAAAGGCCGATCTGTTACTTTATACATCAGCTCTGGAACAGAAAAAATTGAGATGGCCGATTATACAAACGAATCGTATGAATCTGCTGTCGAAGCCTTGAAAAAACTAGGGTTTTCAGAAGACCAAATTACAACAAAAAAAGAATACAGTGATTCTGTGTCTACAGATAACATTATTAAACAAAAACCAGCTGCAGGTAAAAAAGTTGATCCGAAAAAAGACAACGTCACTTTAACGGTCAGTGAAGGACCAGAAGCGGTTACTTTGCCTAGTTACGCCGGTTATTCTTACACAAATGCAGTAAATGCACTGGCACAATTAGGTATTTCTGAATCTCAAATTACGCGTGTCGACCAAGCAAGCGATACGGTAGAACCAGGTTTAGTCATTACGCAAGACCCCGCACCAGGGGGCACCGTGACACCTAAAAATGGTCAAGTGACGTTATATGTAAGTAAAGGTAGCGACAAAGTGACACTTTCTGATTATAGCGGAATTTCTTACGATAATGCGGTAAGTCGCTTAATTGCTTTAGGTATCCCAGAATCTCAAATTAAACGAGTGGACGAAGAAAGCGACAAAGTTGAAAAAGATACCGTGATTAGTCAAGAGCCAGCTTCTGGTACCGCTGTTGATCCGAAAAATGACACGATTACTTTACATGTCAGCAAAGGCAGCGACTCAGTAACTGTTCCCGATATTTCAGGTTATTCGCCAAAAGCTGCAGAAGACAGCATCAATAACGCTGGCCTTAAAATCAATGAACAAGGATTATCTGGCTCTGGCGATGGCCAAGTCGTTGAACGAACTAGCCCATCCGCTGGCAGCAAAGTCAAAAAAGGCGACTCTGTTACGGTTTATTATTCAAAAGCAAATGATTCAAAAAGCACCACTAGTGAAAGTAGTACGAGTAATTAAGACAAGAGGTTGGGACAGGAGTGTTTAGCTTCAAGAACCAAGTAGGTACTGTTTAACATCTATTTGCTTTTCAAATAGTGTTTCTCAGCAATAAGAAGAAGCCGCTCCTGCCCCGCCATTTATCTTAAGATTTAGGTCTAGGAAGGTAAGTCATTTCGACTTATGTCCTAGGCTCTTTTTAATTAATAGAATCGAGAGGCTCCCTTGATTTCTCTGCCACTATCCTGTATATTCGAAAGTAGTTAGGAGTGGTTTATCTGAAAGGTCAAATCAGAAAAGCGTTAAGCGGTTTTTATTATGTATACGCAGATGGAGAAACATATCAAACAAGAGCGCGAGGGAATTTTCGTAATCGAAAAATTACGCCACTCGTGGGAGATGAAGTACTTTTTGAAAGCGATAATTTAACAGATGGTTATGTGTTGGAAATTTTACCAAGACGAAATGAATTAGTGCGCCCGCCTGTTGCAAATGTGGATCTAGGTGTGGTTGTCATGAGTATGGTTTCGCCAAATTTTTCGTTTAATTTGTTGGATCGTTTCTTAGTTAGCTTAGAGTATAAGGATATAGAACCAGTTATTTATTTAACGAAAGTTGATCTATTAGATGAGCCGCAACGTCAAGAAGTCACTGAAATTAAACAGATTTATGAAGCGTTAGGTTATGCGGTGATCGCTTCGGAAGACGTAGAAGCCACCAAAGAATTAGAACGCTTTTTCCCAGAACGGTTGACTGTTTTTATGGGACAATCAGGCGCTGGAAAATCAACATTGTTGAATCAAATTTCACCAGAATTACAACTAGCAACTGCGGAAATTTCCCAATCTTTAGGACGGGGCAAACATACGACCCGTCACGTGGAATTGATTCCGTTATACGACGGTTTGGTTGCTGATACACCAGGATTTAGTGCCATCGATTTCTTGGAGATGGAAGCAGTGGAATTACCAAAGCAATTTCCTGAATTTGTTGCCGCGGCCTCTCACTGTAAGTTTCGTGAATGTATGCACCACAAAGAACCTGGTTGTGAAGTGAAACGCCAAGTGGAAGCGGGAACCATTGCGACGAGTCGTTACGAAAATTATTTACAGTTTTTAATGGAAATCGAGAATCGACGACCTGTTTATAAGAAAAAATCATAGCAAATATAAAGGGAGCGAGCCAAATGAAACTAGCACCATCCATTTTAAGTGCCGATTTTGCCAATTTAGAAAGAGATATCCGTTTAGTAGAAGAATTAGGAGCAGATTATATTCATGTTGATGTCATGGACGGTCAATTTGTGCCCAACATTACCTTAGGACCGAATATCGTTTCAGCGATTCGTCCAGTGACAAAACTACCATTGGATGTTCATTTGATGATTGTACAACCTGAAAACTATATCAATGCCTTTGCGGAAGCCGGTGCGGATATTATTACTGTCCATCAAGAAGCAACACCCCATATTCATCGTGCCTTACAAATGATTAAAAATGCGGGTGTGAAAGCTGGCGTAACCATCAATCCTGGGACACCACTTTCGATGATTGAAAATGTATTAGACTTAGCAGACCAAGTCTTGGTAATGACTGTCAATCCAGGCTTTGGCGGACAATCATTTATTGAAAACTCACTAGAAAAAATTGCTCAATTAAAAGAATGGAAAGAAACAAAAGGATACACCTATGAAATTGAAGTCGATGGCGGGATTGTTCCTGAAACTGCCGCACGCTGTAAAGAAGCCGGTGCGGAAGTGTTTGTTGCAGGCTCCTACATTTATAATGCTGAAAATCCTCAAGAACGAATCGATGCACTGAGAGCAGTGCTAGACAAATGAGTCGTGTCTTACTGGTAGCTGGCGGCGAGCCAAGTGATTGGCCAACCATTGAACCAGCTACGTATGATTATTTCGTAGGTATTGATCGCGGCTGTCTCCATTTATTAGAGGCCGATTTACCGTTACAATTAGCAGTGGGCGATTTTGATTCATTATCACGAGAAGAATACCATTTTGTCCAAGAAACTGCCGAAACACTTATCCAAGCACCTGCTGAAAAAGATGATACAGATACACAATTAGCGCTTCAAGAAGCTTTACAACGATTTCCACAAGCAGAGATGACGATTATCGGTGCGACAGGGGGCAGAATTGACCACTTATTAGCCAATCTTTGGTTACCCTTTGAACCACGATTTCAAGGCGTACTTCGCCAAATCCGTCTATGCGATCGTCAAAATAGCATCCAGTATTACGCCCCTGGTTCGTATATCGTACCGAAAGAGCCAGATAAAGAATATCTGGCCTACTGCTGTTTGACGCCTGTAGAAAACTTGACGCTACGACGCAGTAAATATTTATTAACCAATCAAGATGTTCCTTATCCAACATCGTATGCAAGTAATGAATTTATCGAAGAAGCCGCAGCTTTTTCCTTCGATGCAGGGATGATTGCAGTTATTCAAAGTAAAGACAAGTAAAAAGAAGTTGGACCTTCATCAAAGTGATGAAGGTCCAACTTCTTTTTATGCAATAAAAAAAGCCGAACAACGAACGTCCAGCTTTGCTTATTTAAGTTTATTAAACACGTTCGATTTTACCAGATTTCAAAGCACGAGTTGACACCCAAACTTTTTTAGGTTTACCATCGATTAATACGCGAACTTTTTGTAAGTTAGGTTTCACAGTGCGTTTTGTTGAGTTCATCGCATGTGAACGGTTATTACCACTTGAAGTCTTACGACCAGTGAAGTAACATACTTTTGCCATTTTAAGTTTCCTCCTTTGCCTTGATCTTGGAGCGATAATATTCAGCTCATACTAACTTAATTTATCATATTAGGCACTGATTTGCAAGAAGATTTTTAGTGACTAACAACAAAAGTAGCTTGTCAGGTGATAGTTTTTCATTGTCTGATTTTAAATACTTAAGAAATCCATGCACAAACGTAAGACGATAAAGACGAAAATTTAAGAGTTCAAGAAAAAAATGTAGTGGTTCGTGTTTGATTAATATAATTAAAGTACTTAGATAATTGAAAAAGGAGGAAAATATGAGCTTAGAAATCAAAAAGTTGAAAAAGAAAATGGATGAGCAGGAAATTATTAAAGGAATCAATTTGACTATTCCAGAAGGAGAAATTTATGGCTTCTTAGGCGCAAACGGTGCAGGTAAAACTACTATTTTCCGCCATATTTTAGGCATCTACTCTCCTGATGAAGGGGAAATAACATGGCAGGGACGTAAAGTTGATCGCTTTGATGCTAAAGAAGTCGGTTATCTTCCAGAAGAGCGTGGACTATATCCGAAAAGAACGGTGAGACAACAATTAACTTTCTTTGGGAAGCTCCGTAAAATGAAAAAGAAAGAAATTGAAAAAAGTATCCTCTTTTGGCTGGATTTTTTTAAGATACAAAAGAACGTAGATCGAAAAATTAGTGAATTGTCAAAAGGGAATCAACAAAAGATTCAATTTATTGCGTCGATCATTCATGGACCCAAGCTTGTCATTTTGGATGAACCATTCTCTGGGCTAGACCCGATTAATGCGAATCAACTAAAAGAAGCAATTCTTTTTTTGAAGGAAAATAGTGCTACGATAATTTTCAGCTCTCATCAAATGGCAAACGTAGAAGAAATCTGTGAAAACATTTGTATGATGAAAAAGGGTGAGGTTCTTTTAGAAGGAAATTTAAAAGAAATCAAAGATGAAACGGATAAAAGAAAAGTGATTGTTCAGGCTGATTTTGACAGAGAAATATTAAAGCAAGATTTTGAAATAGAATCGTATAAAGAAGAAAATGATGTTATTTCTTTTTATGTAAAAGATGAATGTACTGCGAAGAAAATTCAAAAATTTATTTTTCAATCAGAAAATATTCAGCAATTCAGAATTGAGCCAATTTCGTTAAATGATATTTTTCTAGAAAGAGTGGGTGAGTAAAGTGAAAAATATAGTGACGATTGCTTTAGAAACATACAAACAAAAAGTCGTGTCAAAAGTGTTTGTTATTATACTGTTGGTTTTGATGGTAGGGACATTTTTGGGAATGAATTATGAAGGGATTCTAAAAAAAGAGGAACCAAGTAAAGAAACCATCCTTGTTGTTTCAAATAATCAAGAGACTGTTACTATGCTGAAAGAAGTTGGTAAAGGTACCAATCTGAACTTTGTTGACGGCGGTCAAAAGTTATCAGATGCTGAGAAAGAGCTGAAAGATAGAGCGAGTAAAACTATTTTGAAAATTGAAAAAAGTAGCACTGGTCTATACGAAGGAAAAATTTATTACGAAGGAGCTCTCCAATATAATGTGTCTGAACAATTACAAAGTCTTGTAACCACTGTAAATCAATCGATTAAATTAAATCAATTAAATATTGATGCGGCGCAACAACAGTTTTTGAATGAAAGCACACGTTTATCCTTAGAATCTTTAGCTGGAAATCAAGATAATTCGGTTCAAACATTAATACTAGTTTATATTGTTGGTTTTATTCTCTACATTGCAGTTATGCTCTTTTCTACAATGGTTGCCCAAGACATTGCGGTGGAAAAGAGTTCAAGAGTTATGGAAATTTTACTCACAACAATTACACCAGTTCAGCATTTAATTGGTAAAATTGTTGGCATTGGGCTAGTTGGGATAACGCAAGCAGCAGCAATTTTTGGGGCTGCGTATGCATCTTATGGAATTTTTGGAGATAGTACAGGAGTATTTGACTTTTTGAGTGAAGGCAAAAATAGTCAAGCAATCATCTTAGCTGTCATATGTTTCGTTTTAGGTTATTTGCTATATTCTGTTACGGCTGCTATTTTAGGTTCTGTTGTTTCCTCTGTTCAGGAAGTTCAACAGTTGATGTATATTTTGATTATTCCTTTATTTATTGCGATGTTTATGGTAATGATTCTTGCAACTGGATTAGGAAGTAACCAAGCGACTATCATTTCATCTTATATACCGTATCTATCACCGATAGTCATGTACGCACGTTATATGCTGGGGGATGCATCGTTAAATGCTTTTGCAATAGCGATGGGAATTAATCTGGTCTTTACTATGATTTTAGCGTTTCTAGGGAAGAGTGTTTATCAAGGGGGCGTGTTTATTTATAGTGGAGATAAACTTATAAATGTTTTCAAAAAAGCGTTTAAATCTGGGAAATATTATGTTAGATGAGTATAAAAAATCTTGTCGCAACTCTCATGTATAAAACATTTATTTTGATAAATAAAAAAGTAATTGAAATTGTACACTCAGTATAGCGAGTGTACAATTTTTGTTTATAGCGTAATAGTCGGGCACTGAAAACTAATTTTTCTCAGTTTCACTTTTAAAGAAAGCTTGAATTGTCTTTTATTAGAGTATATACTTTTTTTATTAACTGAAATATAAGGAGGTTTTAATTTGGAGAGATTTCTTTTTATTCTAAGTAATATCACGGCAGTGTTTCAAGTGTTCTTTAATTATCTAAAGTCAAAAGTAGTAAAGCTTAATAAAAAAATTACTTTACATAGTATTTTCGGCTTGATGGTTATCGCAATTTTGAATGGCAAAATAATTTCTGCTATAGGAATGTATGGATTTGCTTGGATTTATTTGAGTATAATAATTTTAGGTTATTTTTTTATCTCTAAAAGCCTTATTAAAGTTTTAGGTATAAATTCTTATATCGTCATTATTTCAGCTATAAGTGGTCAGTTTGTATCCTTTATAAAGGAAAAAATATTTGGCACAGAACTAATTTTTTCAAGTAATTTAACTATGTTTTTACACAGTACATTTCGGCTAGCACTATCAGTAATTCTGACGATATTAATGATAAAGGGGATAAAAAAATAGAAAAAAAGTTTTCTATTATCAATGAGTGTCTTCTGCTGTTTAATTTGATAGGAATCGGCACAATGATTATCTACTATACCAGTCTGATTTTAGGAAAATATCTGGGGAATAACAAGGAAATAATTGTAGTAAATTCAATCTTTCTCACGCTCTATTTAGTCGTTTCATTAATTTCTTTTATTGTGTATCTTAGTTCGCTCAAAAATAAATATGATCTTCAACAGAAGGAAAGAGAATATTTAGAAAATCAGAGATATATGGAGGCAATGGAGAAACAATTCAAGGAGATTCGGAAGTTTCGGCATGATTATAAAAATATCCTAAATTCATTAGAAGATTTTATTGTAAGTGGAGATTACGAGAGTCTTAATGACTATTATTTCAGTAAAATAAAGAAAGCATCAAAATGCATTGACCAAAATGGGTTCAAGTTAGAAACGATTGGAAACATTCGAGTAAGAGAAGTTAAAAGTCTCCTTGTGTCTAAGTTGATTTCAACGCAAGAAAAAGGAATGGATGTACAGTTAGAAGTGACTGAACCAATTGAAGAATTAGCCATTGACTCAATTTCTTTGGTTAGAATACTAGGTATTTTTTTAGATAACTCTATAGAAGAAATCGAATTTTTAGGTGAGGGTAAGCTTGTAATCGCTGTATATAAAGATGCCTCTGCTGTACATATTATTATCCAAAATTCATGTAGGAAAAATTTACCAAAATTCCATCTACTTAAGCAACGCGGTTTTTCATTAAAGGGCACTGATAGAGGAATGGGATTGAGTAATGTTCAAGAATTGCTTCAATCCCTAAATAATGTTCAACTAGCTACCTCCATCAGTGATGGATGGTTTACTCAAAAATTGACGATTGAAAACAATAGGAGGTGCGAATAAGGTGATTTCTATTATTATTTGCGAAGATGATTGGCGACAACGACAAATGTTGGAAACCTATGTTAAAAATTACATAATGATGGAAAGTCTTGATATGGAACTGATTTTTTCAACAGGAAATCCGTTAGAAGTACTTGAATTTGTCAAAAGTCAGTCTAGAATAATTGGGTTATATTTTCTAGATGTTGATTTACAACATGAAATGTCAGGATTAACCTTAGCAGCTAAAATCAGAGACTACGATAATTTAGGTAAAATCGTTTTTGTCACAACACATGGGGAACTGTCCTATCTGACGTTTACGTATAAAGTGGAAGCGCTGGACTATATCATTAAAGACAACAAAGAACATCTACAGCAGAAAATCTGTGAAAATATTCAATTGGCTCATGAACGTATAACTAGTGAGCGTGGAGCTACAAAAAAATTATTTAAATTTAAGGACGGCGATACCATTCGGTCTGTAGATATGGCAACAATCATTTTTTTTGAATCTTCTTCCGTATCGCATAAAATCGTTTTACATCTTGAAAACGGAGAAATGGAATTTTATGGTTCCTTAAAGGAGATTGAAGAACAGTCTAATGACTTTTATCGTTGTCACAAATCATATTTAATCAACCGCAAGCATATAAGTAAAATTATAAAAAGCGAACGGATTGTCGAAATGAGTAATGGAGAAAGATGTTTAGTCTCAGTGAGAGCCATGAAAAACCTCTAAAATCACCAGACAAGATTCAATGAACCAAGTCGAATCTTGTCTTTTTCTGCATTGACAATGCACGACAAACGTTGTAAATTGTACAAATGTTGGTAATTATGAGGAAGGGTCTATAATATCTGACGAACTTCCTTTTAATTAAAGGCTGGATATGATAAAATGTTATGGAAGAAAATAGGGCGAATGTGCTCTTATAAGGAGGCTTTCATCAATGGCTGTAAAAATTCAAACACCCGCAGGTACCATTGAGATTACCAATGATGTGATCGCTACAGTAGTTGGCGGAGCTGCGACAGATATTTACGGAATTGTCGGAATGGCAAGCAAAAATCAAATTAAAGATAACTTAAACGATATTTTACGTCGTGAGAATTACTCACGTGGTGTCGTTGTTCGTCAAGAAGACAACGGAATCGCAGTGGATGTCTACACGATTGTTAGTTATGGTACAAAAATTTCTGAAGTTTCTCGTAACGTCCAAGAAAAAGTAAAATATAATCTTGAAACATTATTAGGTGTCACTGCGAATTCAGTTAACGTTTTTGTTCAAGGAGTTCGTGTATTACCGGATTAGAGGTAGTGTACTGTCAACGATGCAATTGCACAAGGAAGTCGTGTGTTGCCGTTAGCGGTAAATCTGAAGGAGGATTTTTTAGGTGAATGTAACAGAAATCAGCGCAGGTCAGTTCCAGGAAATGGTCCAGGCAGGTGCGACTCGTCTGCACACAAATGCAGAATATGTCAACTCATTAAACGTTTTCCCTGTACCCGATGGTGATACAGGAACAAATATGAACTTATCAATGACCAGTGGTGCAAAGGCTGTGGCCGATTCTCGCTCTGAAAAAGTAGGAGAATTAGCAGGTGCGTTATCCAAAGGGTTATTAATGGGTGCTCGTGGAAACTCTGGGGTTATTTTATCTCAATTATTCCGCGGCTTCTCAAAACAAATTCCTGAGGTTACAACATTAAATGCCAAAGACTTGGCCGCTGCCTTTACACATGGTGTAGAAACAGCGTATAAAGCAGTGATGAAACCCGTTGAAGGAACAATCTTAACTGTTTCTCGTGAAGCGGCGCGTTCTGGTGAACGTAAAGCGAAAGAAACAGATGACTGTATCGAAGTTATGACAGCTGTTGTAGCAGGTGCTAAACGTGCCTTAGCGAAAACACCTGATTTATTACCTGTCCTAAAAGAAGTCGGCGTTGTAGATAGTGGGGGTCAAGGACTACTATTTATCTATGAAGGATTTTTAGAAGCGCTTAGTGGTGAATTTTTACCAACTGAAACGTATGAACCAAGTCCTGCCGAAATGGACGAAATGGTGAATGCTGAACATCATCGTGGTGTTAGTGGCCACGTTGCGACAGAAGACATTAAATTTGGCTATTGTACAGAAATTATGGTTCGTATCGGCGAAGGCCCAACCGTGGACAGCGCTTTTGATTATGAAACATTCAGAAACTACTTAAATGAACTAGGCGATTCTCTATTAGTCGTTAACGATGACGAAATTATCAAAGTTCACGTACACACTGAGCATCCAGGTGAAGTGATGAACTACGGCCAAAAATTTGGTTCGTTAGTAAAAATAAAAGTAGACAATATGCGTTTACAACATGAAACGTTAGTTGAACGCGATGCTCAGCAAGAAGCGTTGACTGAAAAAGTTCGCGTACCGTTTGCTGTGATTGCTATTGCAGCCGGTGAAGGCGTTCAAGAATTATTCCGAAGTTTAGGTGCAAGCTACATTATTAGTGGTGGCCAAACAATGAACCCAAGTACGGAAGATATTTTAAAAGCAGTCAAAGAAGTGAATGCAGAGCAAGTCATTATCTTACCAAACAACAAAAACATCTTTATGGCGGCTGATCAAGCAGCAGAAGTTGCCGATGTACCAGTAGCGGTTGTTCCATCTAAAACCATTTCTCAAGGAATGACAGCAATGTTAGCTTTCAATGATCAACAATCATTAGAAGAAAACAAAGCAAGTATGACGGAAATGTTAGACAGCGTTGTGAGTGGTCAAGTAACCACAGCTGTTCGTGACACAACCATTGATGACGTTGAAATTAAAAAAGATGACTTCTTAGGAATGATTGATGGTAAAATCGTCGTTTCTGAAGCAGATCGTTTTAATGCATCATTAGACACGTTGAACCGCATGATCGATGAAGACACTGAAATCGTGACAATTATTGTCGGCGAAGATGGTTCGGTTGAAGAAGCTGAAAAGCTAATCGCTATTTTAGTTTCTGAAAACGATGAACTAGAAACAGAACTTCATGAAGGTGGACAACCTGTGTATCCATACTTATTCTCAGCAGAATAGGTTTTCGTGATGAAAAAATAAAAACGAATAGGCTGGTTCATTAGTTAGGGCTAATGAACCAGCCTATTTAATGAATGATCCATTTTTTTGCGTATATTAATGAGGAGGGGATTTTATGGACATCACAGATTTAGTCAGCGTATTGCCCGGTGTTGGCCCAAAACGTGCTGAAAATTTACAAGAACTGGGGATTGCTACAATTGAAGACTTATTGACGTATTATCCCTTCCGCTACGATGATATCCAAGAAAAGGATTTAAGTGAGATTCAGGATCAGGAAAAAGTTACGCTAAAAGGGCTAGTGGTTTCGGAAGCAGTCGTTAGTCGGTATGGTTATAAGAAGAGCCGGTTAACGTTTCGAATGATGCAAGAACATGCGGTCATTAATGTTTCCTTCTTCAACCAACCTTTTTTAAAAGACAAAGTAGTTCTTTCCGAAGAAATTGCTGTTTATGGCAAATGGGATGCCAAGAGAAAATCATTAAATGGCATGAAAATCTTAGCTTCTAAAGGAGACAATGAAGATTTCGCCCCCATTTATCATGTGAATAAAAAAGTCCGCCAAAGCACGTTGGTTCAGTTAATCCGCACTGCTTTTGAAGAGTATGGTTCACTGATTGAAGAGATTTTACCAAATGATTTATTAGAAAAGTACCGCTTGATGCCTAGAAAAGAAGCAATGTGGGCGATGCATTTTCCCAGTAATCCAGAAGAAAGCCATCAAGCTAAACGACGAGTAGTCTTTGAAGAGTTTTTCCTTTTCCAACTTAAAATGCAAGGATTGAAGAAACAAGAAAAAGCGGAAAAAAATGGTTTAGCTATTCAATATGACGTGGATCGCTTAAAAACGTTCACCCAAGGACTGCCTTTTGAATTGACAGGCGCCCAAAAAAAAGTGACCAATGAAATTTGTCGAGACTTGCGAAGTCCAAAGCATATGCAACGATTGCTTCAAGGTGACGTGGGGAGTGGGAAAACGGTAGTGGCTGCGATTGCGCTATACGCCACCATGACCGCTGGCTTTCAAGGAGCGTTGATGGTTCCGACTGAAATTTTAGCGCAGCAACACATGGAAAGCTTACAGCAGTTGTTTGATCCATTAGAAGTTCGAACGGCCTTATTAACAGGTTCCACCAAAACGAAAGAACGTCGTCTAATTCTCGAAGAACTGGCCAATGGCGAGATTGACATTGTGGTAGGGACCCATGCTTTGATACAACAAGATGTCAGTTTTCATCAATTAGGTTTGGTAATCACCGATGAGCAACATCGTTTTGGTGTGAATCAGAGAAAAATATTAAGAGAAAAAGGCTTAAAACCAGATGTTCTATTTATGACGGCCACTCCGATTCCTCGAACGTTAGCAATTACAGCCTATGGCGAAATGGATGTATCAATCATTGATGAAATGCCAGCTGGACGGATTCCAATCGAAACACGTTGGATTCGGCCGCCGCAGTTAGATACTGTTTTAGAATGGATGGAAAAAGAGCTGGCTCGAGGACATCAAGCCTATATTATTTGTCCATTGATTGAAGAATCAGAAGCCTTAGATGTGAAAAACGCAACAGAAATTTTTGAACATATGCAAAGCTTTTATTCCCCAAGATATCAAGTGGGATTACTACATGGTAAAATGAAAAATCAAGAAAAAGATGACATTATGCAGGAGTTCAAAGACAATCAGCTGCAATTATTGGTTTCTACCACCGTTATTGAAGTTGGCGTGAATGTACCAAATGCCACAGTGATGTTAATTATGGATGCAGACCGGTTTGGGTTAGCACAGTTACATCAGTTACGGGGCCGTGTTGGGCGTGGCTCCAGTGCATCTTATTGTATTTTAGTGGCCAATCCGAAAAATGAAATGGGCGTTGAGCGTATGAAAATCATGACAGAAACCACCAATGGTTTTGTCTTGAGTGAGCGTGATTTGGAACTTCGCGGACCTGGGGAAGTGTTCGGTGCACGGCAATCAGGAGTGCCTCAATTTGCGGTAGGAGATATCGTGACGGACTTTAACATTTTAGAAGTTGCGCGCCAAGAAGCAAGTGCCCTATGGAAAGTGAAAGAGTGGTGGCAATATCCTGCTTATCAAGGCTTAGCCAATCGAGTGAAACCCCAAGATGAGGCGGCCCAATTTTTCGATTAGAAGAGGTAATTTTTGAAGCCAGAAAGTAAAAGCCAATGCGTATTTCTTTGAAAAAAATATGTTATACTTGTTAGGAAACAAAAAAGTAGGAGGGAATCACTCATGAAAATTGCTGTAGATGCAATGGGTGGAGATAACGCCCCACAAGCAATTGTTGAAGGGGTTATGCTAGCCAAACAAGACTTCCCAGACATTGAATTTCAATTATATGGAAAAGAAGCCGAAATAAAAAAATACATCACCGATGAAAAAAACATTACGATTATTCATACCGATGAAAAAATTGCTAGTGACGATGAGCCAGTTAAAGCAATCCGTCGTAAGAAAACTGCTTCCATGGTTTTAGCAGCGCAAGCAGTTAAAAATGGGGAAGCCGATGCGATTTTTTCTGCAGGCAACACCGGAGCGCTATTAGCAGCGGGTCTGTTCATTGTCGGCCGCATCAAAAATGTGGAACGTCCCGGTTTGATGTCAACTTTACCTGTCATGGGAGAACCAGACAAAGGGTTTGACATGTTAGATTTAGGAGCCAATGCAGACAATAAACCAGAACATTTGGTTCAGTATGCCGTTTTAGGTTCATTCTATGCTGAAAAAGTTCGGAACGTTCAGAATCCTCGTGTCGGTCTATTAAATAACGGAACTGAGGAAACAAAGGGCAGTGAATTAACGAAAAAAGCCTTCGAATTGTTAGCAGCAGATGAAACGATTAATTTTGTCGGAAACGTTGAAGCACGAGAATTATTAAATGGCGTAGCTGACGTGGTGGTGACAGATGGCTTCACAGGGAATGCCGTTTTAAAATCCATCGAAGGCACAGCTATGAACATGATGAGCTTGCTGAAAACAGCGATTCTTTCTGAAGGTGTCAAAGGAAAAATGGGCGCCTTATTATTAAAGAATGCGTTGCGTGGCATGAAAGACGAAATGGACTACTCAAAACATGGGGGAGCGGTTTTATTTGGCTTAAAAGCGCCAGTCATTAAAACGCATGGGGCCACGGGTCCTGATGCCGTCCGCTACACCATTCGTCAAATTCATACAATGTTAGAAACCCAAGTTGTCCCACAACTAGTGGAATATTATGAAGGCAAAGCAGAGTAATTTGCAATTGTCTTGACATCAGTTTGTTACTCAAATGAAAAAAAGATGGACAAATACCCAAATTGTGAGTACAATGTATCTTAGCGTTTTAGTAAAAGAAAGAACCTTTTTTCAAAAGCAGTGGAGGTGAATACAGTTGACTCGTGAAGAAGTACTTCAAAAAGTAGCGAAGATTATCTCAAACCACTTTGATATTGAAGCGGATCAAGTAACAGATCAATTAAACATTAAAGATGATTTGAACGCTGACTCAATTAGCGTAATGGAGTTTGTTTTAGAACTTGAAGATGAATTTGGAACAGAGATTTCAGATGAAGATGCAGAAAAAATTGAAACAGTTGGTGCCGCTGTAGATTATATTGTGAGTAATTCATAAAAAATAATAAGACAAAGTCGATTGACATTCGTGTTGATCGACTTTTTTTGCGTACATAATGGTTATTTTATTAAGCAATAAGGCTATTTTTACACATATTTTTGTAAAAAAAATCATACATGTAAAAAAATAACTGCGAAAAAAGTTATTTTATCTTGCTTTTTATGGAATAATTCTATAAAATTATGAAAAAACAATGAGCTGTAAATTAACATTGATAAAAATTAGAAAGTGCTATCATTAAATATTAGTTAATTTATATAATGTTTTTGAAAGGACGTAAGGGGTGCGTATGGATGCAAGGAAATGAACAATTACTAGAGGTTTCAGGATTAGAAACAGCATTTAGAATCAAAGATGATTATTATAATGCCGTCGATGATGTTTCATTTGAATTGAAGAAAAATGAGATTCTGGCAATCGTCGGAGAATCTGGTTGTGGAAAAAGTACCTTAGCAACAACGATTATGGGCTTACATGATCCCAATCATACCAAAATTACTGGGGAAATTTTATACAACAATTTAAACTTAACTACGTTTAATGAAACATTGTACAACAAAGTCAGAGGAAACGATATTGGGATGATTTTCCAAGATCCGTTATCTGCACTGAATCCGCTCATGCGAATTGAAGACCAAATTAAAGAAAGTCTCACGTATCATACCAAAATGACCGCACAACAAAAACAAGCACGGGCCATTGAACTGTTAGATCAAGTGGGGATTCCCAACCCAGAGCGTGTCGGGAAACAGTATCCTCATGAATTGTCTGGCGGCATGCGCCAACGGGTGATTATTGCCATTGCAATCGCGTGTAAACCACCGATTTTAATTGCAGATGAACCAACAACGGCCTTAGACGTTACCATTCAGGCACAAATTCTCGATTTGTTAAAAGATTTACAAGAAGAAACGGGAAGCGGCATTATTTTAATTACCCATGACTTAGGTGTAGTTGCGGAAATGGCTGATCGTGTAGCGGTTATGTATGCGGGTCAGTTTGTAGAAGTAGCCACTGCTGAAGAATTGTTTAGTCATCCGAAACATCCATATACACGTTCCTTACTTCAGTCCATTCCCCAAGAGAATTCAGATGAAGAAGAACTTCATGTGATTGAAGGGATTGTTCCTTCGTTAACCAAATTACCTAGAAAAGGTTGTCGGTTTGCCCCACGAATTCCTTGGATTGATGCATCGGAACATGAAGAAAATCCAACATTACATGAAGTTGCACCGAATCATTATGTTCGTTGTACATGTTATAAACATTTTCATTTTAGAGACGGGGAAGGGGAAGCGTAATGACAGAAATTATTCAAATTAAAGATTTAAAAGTTCATTATCCAATTCGCAGCGGCTTCTTCAATCGAATCACTGATCATGTTTTGGCGGTTGATGGTGTGGATTTCATGATTGAACAAGGTAAAACGTATGGGTTAGTTGGTGAATCGGGTTCTGGAAAATCAACGACAGGAAAAGCAATTATTGGTTTAGAAAAAATTACAAATGGTGAAATTATTTATCAAGGACAAGATGTAACCAAGCCGCGAAGTCGAAAAGCGATTGGATACAACAAAGATGTCCAAATGATTTTCCAAGATTCGATGTCAAGTTTAAACCCTAAAAAACGAGTACTAGATATTATCGCCGAACCAATTCGAAATTTTGAACGGTTAAGTGACCAAGAAGAAAAGAAAAAAGTCAAAAGTTTGTTGGATATTGTGGGGATGCCAGAAGATGCGTTGTACAAATATCCTCATGAATTTTCTGGTGGACAACGCCAACGTTTAGGCGTCGCCCGAGCGGTGGCTACCAGCCCAAAATTAATTATTGCGGATGAACCTGTTTCAGCACTGGACTTATCTGTGCAAGCACAGGTACTGAATTTTATGAAAAACATTCAACAGGAATATGGGTTAAGTTACTTATTTATTTCCCATGATTTGGGCGTAGTTAAACATATGTGTGACAACATTGCCATTATGTACAAAGGCCGTTTTGTAGAAATCGGTACACGCCAAGATATTTACACTAATCCACAACACATTTATACCAAACGCTTACTTTCAGCAATTCCTAAAATTGACGTAGCGAACCGAGAAGCTCACAAAGAAGAACGAAGAAGAGTTGAGCAAGAGTATCGGGAAAATCATAAAGACTATTATGATGAAAATGGGCGGGTTTATAACTTACATTCGATTAGTCCAACCCACCAAGTAGCGTTAAAAAATGGAGGTGCTGAATAATGTGGAAAACAATTTTACGCCGTTTGTTATTGATGATTCCGCAAGTGATTATTTTAAGTGTCTTGATTTTCCTGTTGGCTAAAATGATGCCAGGTGATCCGTTTACAGGATTGATTAATCCGAACCAAGACCCGAAAGTGATTGAAGCCATGCGCGAAGCTGCCGGGTTAAATGATCCTTGGTACGAACAATATTTCCGTTGGATTGGCAATGCCTTACATGGAGATTTTGGGCATAGTTTTATCTTTAAATTACCTGTGTCCACGCTCATTGCTGGTCGGGTGGGGAATACGATTGCATTGGCCGCTGTATCAGTCATAATCACTTATTTAATCGCCATTCCTTTCGGTTTAATTGCTGGCCGTTACCAAAATTCATGGTTTGACAAAATGGTGGTTATCTACAACTTCTTCAGTTTTGCCGTGCCATTATTCATCTTTGCCTTGATTATGCTCTTTATTTTTGGGTATCGCTTAGACTGGTTCCCAACGAGTGGAACCGTGACTGTTGGTTTGGCTGAGGGAACATGGCCGTATTATTTAGATAAACTGAAGCATTTAATTTTACCAGGGGTCACTCAAGCGTTGCTAGGGACAGCGGTCACTATTCAATATTTGCGCAGTGAAGTGATTGATGTTAAAAACATGGACTTTGTTCGTACTGCTCGTTCAAAAGGAGTGCCAACGAATAAAATTTTTAATCGACACATTTTTAGAAATGCAGCATTACCAATTGCCTCTCAATTAGGTTATGAAATTACTGCTTTGATTGCCGGATCAGTCGTTATTGAAAAGATTTTTGCTTTCCCAGGAATTGGAAAATTATTTATTGATAGTATCATTCAACGTGACTATTCCGTTATTACCGCTCTCGTGTTGATTTTGGGATTGGCAACCCTTATCGGAACCTTAATTTCTGATATTGTAATGAGTATTGTTGATCCAAGAATTCGAATTCAGTAGAAAAAACACGAAGAAAGGGTGATAAAAATGGAATTGACAGAAGAAAAAAGAGAAGAAGTCTTACAAGAAAGTATTCCACCAATGGGCTTTCGGATGATTGCGCGAGAATTCGTCAAAGAAAAAATGGCGATGTTTTCTTTAATCCTTTTGGTCATTATCTTATTAGCCGTTTTTATCGGTTCGTTAGTGTTAGACCAAAGTGCCGTTATGCATGTAAGTATTTTAGATAAGTATGCGGAACCAGGTACCGTTACAATGAATGGCACCAAGTTCATTTTAGGTGCCGATGAAGGGGGTCGTGATGTTTTAGGACAATTGATTATCGGGGCTAGGAACTCGATTTTAATCGGTTTTGCCATTACGATTATTACGTCTATTATCGGGGTCGGTTTAGGGATTATTTCCGGTTATTATGGGGGCATGATTGATAATGTTTTGATGCGTATCGTGGATTTTATTATGATTTTGCCAATTATGTTAATTATTATTGTGTTCGTTTCTGTGATTCCTAAATATAGTATCTGGTCCTTTATTTGGATTATGTGTGCGTTTTATTGGGTTGGAAAAGCGCGGTTGTTCCGCAGTAAAACGTTATCTGAAGGGCGCCGAGATTACGTTAGTGCCTCTAAGACAATGGGAACAAGCGATTTTAAAATTATGTTTCGAGAAATTATGCCGAATTTAAGTTCATTAATTATTACGAACTTAACGATTAATTTCGCGGCCAATATCGGGATCGAAACAACGTTAACTTTCTTAGGCTTCGGGTTACCACAAAGTGTCCCAAGTTTAGGAACCTTAATTGGCTACGCCAGCAGTGGGGATGTATTAGTCAATAAACAATGGGTTTGGTTACCTGCATCAATTCTAATTTTAGTCTTGATGTTAAGTATAAACTATGTTGGACAAGCATTTAAGCGCTCAGCAGATGCACGACAACGATTAGGCTAATTAGCCAAAAAATGAGGGAGGAAAAGAGATGAACAAGAAACGGATTTTAGGTGCAATCACGTTAGCTTCTGTGTTAGTATTCGGGTTAGCTGCATGTGGTGGCGGCAATAAAGGCGGGGGCAATAAAGCAACGGAAACAGAAGATATTTCAAAAATGCCAATCGCTGTTAAAAATGATAAAAAAGCAATTGATGGCGGGACATTAGATGTCGCTGTAGTTATGGATACACAATTCCAAGGACTTTTCCAGCAAGAATTTTATCAAGACAACTATGATGCACAATACATGCTTCCAACGGTACAGCCATTATTTAACAATGATGCAGACTTTAAGATTGTCGATGGGGGTCCTGCGGATCTGAAATTAGATGAAGATGCCAATACAGCGACCATTAAATTACGTGACAATTTGAAATGGTCTGACGGTAAAGATGTGACAGCCGATGACGTGATTTTCTCTTATGAAGTCATTGGTCATAAAGACTATACAGGGATTCGTTATGATGATAACTTTACGAATATTGTTGGCATGGAAGACTACCATGATGGTAAATCGCCAACCATTTCTGGCATAGAAAAAGTCAATGATAAAGAAGTTAAAATCACTTACAAAGAAGTTCACCCAGGAATGCAACAATTAGGTGGCGGTGTTTGGGGTTCAGTTTTACCAAAACATGCCTTTGAAGGAATTGCTGTTAAAGACATGGAATCAAGCGATGCAGTTCGTAAAAACCCTGTGACTATTGGACCGTACTATATGAGTAATATTGTGACAGGTGAATCTGTTGAATACCTACCAAATGAGTACTACTACGGTGGCAAACCTAAATTAGATAAATTAGTGTTCAAATCTGTTCCTTCTGCGAGCATTGTAGAAGCAATGAAAGCGAAACAATACGATATTGCATTATCAATGCCAACAGATACGTATCCAACCTACAAAGATACAGAAGGGTATCAAATCTTAGGACGTCCCGAACAAGCCTACACGTATATTGGCTTTAAAATGGGTACGTTTGACAAAGAAACAAATACAGTGAAATACAATCCAAAAGCTAAAATGGCAGATAAAAGCTTACGTCAAGCCATGGGCTATGCAATTGACAATGATGCAGTCGGCCAAAAATTCTACAACGGCTTACGAACAGGGGCAACAACGTTAATTCCACCAGTCTTCAAGAGCTTGCATGATAGCGAAGCGAAAGGCTATACGCTTGATTTAGACAAAGCGAAAAAATTATTAGACGATGCTGGTTATAAAGACGTAGACGGCGATGGCATTCGCGAAGACAAAGAAGGCAAACCACTAGAAATCAAGTTTGCTTCAATGTCAGGTGGCGAAACTGCACAACCACTTGCTGATTACTATGTCCAACAATGGAAAGAAATTGGCTTAAACGTAACGTATACAACAGGACGCTTAATTGATTTCCAAGCATTCTATGATAAATTGAAAAATGATGATCCAGAAGTAGATATCTATCAAGGCGCGTGGGGCACAGGTTCAGATCCTTCACCAACCGGCTTATATGGTCCAAACTCAGCCTTTAACTACACACGTTTTGAGTCAGAAGAAAATACTAAATTACTTGATGCGATCGATTCAAAAGCATCATTTGATGAAGAAAAACGTAAAAAAGCCTTCTACGATTGGCAAGAGTATGCCATTGATGAAGCGTTTGTAATCCCAACGCTTTACAGAAATGAAGTCTTGCCTGTCAACGACCGTGTAGTTGACTTTACGTGGGCAGTTGATACGAAAGATAATCCATGGGCAACGGTGGGTGTCACTGCGGAAAAACGTTAAACAACGTTCCGCTGATTTAATAGAGATAGAACGAGGTCGGGACAGAAGTGTTTAACTCCGAGAAATAAGAAGGAGTTGCTTCTGTTCCCGCCGTTTATCAGTTTTTGAGCGTGGCGCAAAAATCCAAAGTGATTTTTGTCCCACGCTCTTTCTATCTCTTACGTAAACAAACGCTTTTATCTCAGTCGCAGCTCTATTTATTTATTTTTTTCTAAAAAATAATGAGAACACAGTAAATAACAGGCTTTTTCTGAATAGAACCATTTAAAAAAAGTGAAAAAAAAAGTATAATGAAACAAGGTGTAAATAAATGTAAAGGAATGTGGAGAATGGACAATCAGTTAACAACAGAGTTAAAAGAACGTTACGGCATTGTTTTCCATGATGTCAATCTATTAGAGCAAGCTTTTACTCATTCATCCTATGTGAATGAGCATCGCTATTTAAAATTATCCGATAATGAACGTCTTGAATTTTTAGGAGATGCAGTTTTAGAATTAATTGTTTCACAATATTTGTATTTAAAATTCCCAGAACTTCCAGAAGGAAAATTAACGAAGATGCGCGCAGCCATCGTTCGGGAAGATAGTTTAGCCAAATTTGCGAAAGAATGTCACTTCGACAACTACATTTTATTAGGTAAAGGAGAAGAAGCATCGGGCGGACGAACACGTGCATCATTATTATGTGACTTATTTGAAGCCTTTTTAGGTGCCCTCTACTTAGACCAAAAAGTTGGCGCAGCCAAGAAATTTATTGAAGACGTTATTTTTCCGAAAATTGATGCCGGTGCTTTTTCACATGAGATGGATCACAAAACACAATTACAAGAAGTTTTACAACGCAAAGGCGATGTTTCAATTGAATATCGCTTAATTAAAGAAGAAGGCCCTGCTCATGACCGCACCTTTTTCACTGAAGTTTACATGAATGGTGAACTCATTGGGTTAGGCCAAGGAAAATCGAAGAAGTTAGCTGAACAGGATGCCGCTGAGCGGGCACTGAAAAGTATTCCTCAGTAAGGCTGGAAGGAGCAATATTCGTGTATTTAAAACGAATTGAAATTACAGGATTTAAATCATTTGCAGATAAAACCATTATTGAATTTGAAGATGATGTGACAGCAGTGGTTGGTCCGAATGGAAGTGGGAAAAGTAATATCACGGAAGCCGTTCGCTGGGTATTAGGTGAACAATCTGCGAAAAACCTTCGCGGTGGCAAAATGAACGACATTATCTTTGCCGGTTCGGAAGGTCGTAAGCCGCTAAATATTGCGGAAGTTACCGTGACGTTAGACAACAGCGACCATTATTTAGCATTGGATTACAGTGAGATTAGTGTCACCCGTCGTTTAAAACGAACGGGCGAAAGTGACTTTTTTATTAATAAACAAGCGTGCCGTTTAAAAGACATTCAAGATTTATTTATGGATTCAGGGTTAGGCAAAGAATCTTTTTCAATTATTTCACAAGGGAAAGTTGAAGCGATTTTTAATAGTAAACCTGAAGACCGTCGAGGGATCTTTGAAGAAGCAGCGGGCGTTTTAAAATACAAACAACGAAAGAAAAAAGCTGAACAAAAGCTTTTCGAAACCGAGGACAACTTAAGCCGTGTCCAAGATATCATTTACGAGTTGGAAGACCAATTAGTTCCTCTAGCCGCCCAAGCAGATGCGGCTAAAAAGTATTTAGCTTTGAAAGAAGAACTTACCGAAATTGATGTCAATTTAACTGTGACCGAAATTCAAGAAGCAAAAGCTATTTGGGAAACGAAAACGCAAGAATTAACAGCCATTGAAGAAAAGTTAGCTGGCGCAAGTAAGCAAGTCCATGACTTAGAAGGCAAATTGGTACGTTTACGAAGCAAGCGCAATCGTTTAGATGAACAAATTGAAACGGAACAACAACAATTATTACAAGTGACAGAAGCGTTGAAACAAGCAGAAGGACAAAAAAATGTTTTAATTGAACGTTCCAAACACACCTCCCAAACGGCAAGCGAATACGAAGAGACATTGGCAGAAACGGCCGAAAAAATTGTTCGTTATCGAGAAGAATTGCAGACGCTGGAAACAGCAATCGCAGAAAAAACGGCACAACGTCAGACGTTAAAAGAAGCATTGGCTTTGGCAACGAAAGATGTGGAAAAATATAGTAAGTCTTCTAAAGAATTAATGGAAGAATTGCGCAGTCAGTATGTGGAAGTCATGCAAGAGCAAGCCAATACAGCCAATGACTTAAAATATTTAGAACGACAATATCAACAAGAAACAGCTAAAAATCAACAATCGTTAGCAAAACACGAAGCGCTAGAAGAACAGATGGTTGAAGCTCTTGCAATGAAAGAAACGCTAGAAAAAGAGCAAAAAGTCGCAAAACAAGGCTTACAAGAACAGCTGGAAGAATACACTGCGTTGAAAGCAACGCTTGAAGCCAAACGTGAACGATTAGCACAGCGTCAAAATGATATGTACCAAGCGATGAATCAAGTGCAACAAGCGAAGGCACGCCAAAAAAGTTTGCAAGAAATTCAAGAAAATTACGCTGGCTTCTATCAAGGCGTGAAAGCTGTATTGCGTCACAAAAACCAATTAACTGGGATTGTTGGCGCAGTGGCTGAGTTAATTGAAGTGCCTAAAGAATATACGTTGGCGATTGAAACGGCCTTAGGTGGTGCGGCGCAACATATTGTTGTGGAAAATGAGAAAGATGGTCGAGCAGGCATTACCTTCCTAAAACAACAACACAGTGGCCGAGCAACCTTTTTACCATTGACTACCATTAAGCCGCGTTCTGTATCGGCGATGGTTCAGAATCGTTTGGCTGGTGCACCGGGCTTCGTAGGGATTGCCAGTGAATTAGTTCGTTATCCAGAACAAGTACAAACCGTTATTCAAAATCTCTTAGGCGTCACGATTTTAGCGGCAGATTTAACGAGTGCCAACCAGTTAGCAAAATTAGTCAATTACCAATATCGTGTTGTCTCATTGGAAGGCGATGTGATGAATCCTGGCGGTTCGATGACTGGGGGAGCCAATAAACGTGGCAACCAAGGAAGCCTATTTTCACAAGCGCAAGAACTTCAAACAATTACTGAACAAATGACTCAATTAGAAACACAACTAAGAAGTGTGGAACAAGAAGTCCAAGCGCTCTCGCAAGAAGTGAAAACAGCCACGGAACGTGCAGAAATGTTGCGCTCTGCTGGTGAACAAAATCGCTTAAAACAACAAGAAATTGACAATAAATTAGCCAATCAAACAGAAACGATTACTCGTTTAACAAAAGAAAAACGTCTGTTTGAATATGAATCACGGGAATTGCATCAATTCTTAACCGAATATCAAACGAAAAAAGCCACATTGACAGAGCAACAAGCAAACTTAACGGCAACGAAAGAACGTTTAGATGCTGAAATGAAACAAGTGGAACAAGAAGCTAGCCAAATGGAAACCTTTAAAGCCCAAGCGCAAGAACGCTTGACGACAGTTCAAGCAGAACAAGCAGTAGCGGCGGAACAATGTGCCCATTTTGCTCGTCAAAAGCAAGACAAACAAGAACAATTGGACGAATTGTTGATTCGAGAAACGGCCATCCGTCAACAGCTACAACAATTAAGTAGCCATTCTAGCGATCACCAGTTAACCGAAGAAGGCTTAGCGGCACAAGTCGCGCAATTAGCGGAGAAACAAACAGCGTTGCAAACGTCTTTACAAACGGCACGTAGTCAACGACAAGCGTTGCAAGAAGAAGTAGACGAGTTAGATACAAAATTAGCGGAAGAAAACAAACGCCAACAACAGTATTTAGCAGATAAAACACAAATTGAAGTCCTAAAAAATCGTGCAGAAATGCAATTAGATAGCTCGTTAAGTTACTTACAGGAAGAATACAGCTTAACCTTTGAAGCTGCCTATGAAGCGTATTTCCCAATCGATGATTTAGCGCAAGCGCAGCAAACAGTGAAACGCCTAAAACAAGAAATTGAGCGGTTAGGACCTGTTAACTTAAGTGCCATCGAGCAATTTGAACAAGTCGATGAGCGCCATCAATTTTTAGTCAGTCAACGAGATGATTTATTAAATGCGAAAGAACAATTATTTGAAACCATGGATGAAATGGACCAAGAAGTGAAAGAACGGTTTAAAGAAGTCTTTGAAGCAATTCGTGGCCAGTTTAAAGTGGTATTTCCTAATATGTTTGGTGGCGGACGGGCAGAACTGGTGCTAACCAACCCAGAGGATCTCTTGAATACAGGGATTGAGATTGAGGCGCAACCACCAGGGAAAAAATTACAACATTTAAGCTTGTTGTCTGGAGGCGAACGGGCATTAACGGCGATTGCGTTACTCTTTTCAATTATTCGTGTTCGACCCGTTCCGTTCTGTATTTTAGATGAAGTAGAAGCAGCTTTAGATGAAGCCAACGTTGCTCGTTTTGGCCATTATTTAAGCGAATTTGAAGATGGCACACAGTTTATTGTGGTGACGCATCGTAAAGGGACAATGGAAGCCGCAGATGTTTTATATGGCGTGACTATGCAAGAATCTGGGGTTTCAAAAATCGTTTCAGTTCGCTTGGAAGAGGTCAAAGAAGGTGGCGCAATTGAAAAAAGCAATTAGCCAGAAGCAAGGAGGAGCGAACGTTTGATAAAATTAGTTGCTATTGATTTAGATGGAACATTATTAAATAGCCAAAAAGAGATTTCTTTACGGAATAAACAAGCACTGATGGCTGCGAAACAAGCAGGCGTGAAAGTTGTTATCTGCACAGGTCGACCTTTGGCAGCCATTGGTCCTTACTTAGAAGAATTAGGTTTACAAGATGAAGGCGATTATAGCATTACTTTTAACGGCGGGTTGGTTCAAAAAAATGATACAGGAGCCATTATTGAGAAAACATTGATGCCCTTGGAAGCGATTCATGAGCTGTACCAATTAGCAACCACACTCAACATGCCGTTTGATGTCTTATCCGATGAGGTCGTGATGCAACTGCCTTCTGCACCTAATTATCCTTCAATTTATAGTTCTCTAAACAAATTATTAACCTTTGAGTCCTACAAATTAGAAGAGTTAACCCCGAACCGAATTTATAACAAAGTTGTTGTTGCGATTGATGAAGCGTATTTAAATGAACGCATCAAGGAAATTCCGGCCTCCTTTTATGAGCGCTTTGAAATTATTAAAACGCGAAATAACTTATTAGAATTTATGCCAAAAGGGATTACGAAAGCCTATGGTATTTCCTTGTTAGCCAAAGATTTAGGAATCCGTGCAGAAGAAATCATGACCTTAGGGGACGAAGAAAATGATTTACCGATGATCGAATACGCTGGCTTAGGTGTCGCCATGGCAAATGCGATTCCATTAGTTAAAGAAGCTGCAGATGTCGTTACAGACACGAATGACCAAGATGGCGTTGCCAAAGCGGTCGAAAAATATATTTTAACGCCGTTGGAAGGAGGCCAATAAGAATGGGATTTTTTGATAAAATTAAAAAAGCTTTTTCCGCTGAAAAAAAGGAAGAAGAAAAACAAGAGATAATTGAAGAAACAGTAGACGAAACACCTAGTGATGAATCAGCGCCTGCTGAATCAAAAGAAACCGCAACAGAAGAGGCGCAAATAACGCCAGAAACGGCAGCAGAAGAAGTTGCAGAAACAGCCGATTTAACAGATAACGCTGAAATGGAAAAATTAGCTGATGTAGAAGAAGCGTTAGAAGAAGAGCCAGAAGAAATCTTGACAGAGGAAACACAAGAAGTTGTTGTGGAAGCGCCTGAGGAAGAAAGTAGTGTCGTAACTCCGTTGGCAGAACCAACAGACACGCAGGTTTCAGAAGAAATTGAAGAGTCAAAAGAAGAGCAGGTCCAAGAAAAATATGAAAAAGGCTTGGAAAAAACGCGTAAAACATTTGGTCAACGGTTGAACGAATTGTTTGCTAATTTCCGAAGCGTCGATGAAGATTTCTTTGAAGAATTAGAAGAAACGTTAATTGGTGCAGACGTAGGCTTTGATACATCCTTAAAAATTACAGAAGCCTTGCGACAAGAAGTGAAACTGCGAAACGTGAAAAAACCAGCTCAAGTTCAAAATACCATCATTGAAAAAATGGTTGATTTGTATGAAGAAGCAGGAATTAATGAAAATAATGCAATTAACTTACAGCCAAATGGCTTAACCGTGATTTTATTTGTCGGTGTTAATGGAGTTGGTAAAACAACCAGCATTGGTAAATTAGCCCATCAATACAAGTTGGAAGGAAAGAAAGTTTTAATGGCCGCTGCCGATACGTTCCGAGCGGGCGCCATCGATCAATTAGTTGTTTGGGGTGAACGGGCTGGCGTTGAAGTTGTGCGTGGGAATGCTGGCGGCGATCCAGCAGCGGTCGTTTTCGATGCAGTGGAACGTGCCAAAGCAGAACAGGCCGATGTTTTGCTAGTGGATACAGCAGGTCGTTTACAAAACAAAGTCAACTTAATGAAGGAATTAGAAAAAATTAAACGAGTCATCCAACGAGAAATTCCAGATGCGCCTCACGAAGTTCTCTTAGTCGTGGACGCAACTACTGGGCAAAATGCGATGACACAAGCTAAACAGTTCAAAGAAACAACCGATGTCACTGGCTTAGTTTTAACCAAACTAGACGGAACAGCCAAAGGTGGTATTGTCATTGCTATTCGGAATGAATTACACTTGCCAGTGAAATTAGTTGGTCTAGGTGAAGGCATTAACGATTTAGAACCATTCAATGCCAACGATTTCGCAATGGGCTTATTTAAAGGCTTATTAAAAGATGTTTAGTTGTAGAAAATAACAGGTTTGGGAAGAACGTGGGACAGGAGTATTTAGCTTCAAGAATGAAGAAGCTACTCCTGTCCCGCCGTTTATTTTAGGATTAGGACGGATGTTCTAAGTTCTTCCTAAATCGTTTCTGAAAAAATGAAGGAGTGAGGGAGAAGATGACAGAACAAATGTGGATTGAGAAGTTAGGATTAGAAGCGCATCCTGAGGGCGGTTATTTTAAACAAACCAATAAAAGTGAACAATTGATTCCAACCAAACGAGGCGAACGGGCGTTGCATACAGCGATTTTGTTTCTATTAAATACAGAAAGTCCGTCACATTTTCATCGTTTAAAAGCGGATGAATTATGGTTTTTTCACGATGGTCAGCCGTTAACCGTTCACTGTATTTTTCCTGATGGAACGTATCAAGCTGTTCAGTTAGGGAAAGACTTAGTTCAAGGACAACAGCTTTCGTTCTCAGTTCCTGCCGGCACAATCTTTGGCTCTACAGTAGCGACAGGATTTGCGTTAGTCAGTTGTGTGGTTACACCAGGCTTTGAGTTTGAAGATTTCGAGTTATTTACTCAAGCGGAGTTGTTAAACGATTATCCACAACATAGTGAAATCATTCAGCACTTGGCTTATCGAGAATTACCTTAAGAAAACGTTTTAGTAACATTTCTTTTATGAATATGCTAGTATAAATCAAACAAGCTTGTTGATTTTGTCGCAACGCACAGTTAGCTGTCGTAGATGATTAAAAGAAAGGGATGAATCACATGGGCACAATGGTTTTTGTTAACTTCCCAGTAGCGGATGTCCAACGTTCTACAGCATTTTATGAAAAACTTGGATTCAAAAAGAACGAAGAATTTTCAACAGAGGAAGCTAGTTCGATGATGTGGGATGATCAATTTTGGATTATGTTGTTGAACCATGACTTTTATGGAAAATTTATCCAAGAAAAGCAAATTATTGATGCGCAAACAACCAGTGGAGCATTAATTTCCTTTAGTTTAGAGAGTGCCGAAGCCGTAAAACAGTTTGGCGAAACCGCCAAAGCTAACGGAGGCAACTGTTACCGAGTTGATATGGGAATACCAGAAGAGCAAATGTATGGCTTAGAAGTGCAAGATTTGGATGGCAATAGCTTAGAACCTGTCTGGATGAAGATGTAAAAAGAGCCGCAAAATCTCTACAGAAAAAATATTATAACCAAACAAAAATATACGCCATTCTTCAAACTTAGATTAAAAAGTCTAACTTTGAAAATGGTGTATATTCTTTTACATTTGAATTACTTCATCAAATTTACTAGAAATATCATTGTTTACATGATGAAGAACAGCAAGGACTGTTTTAGAACTTTCAGCTAATAGGGATAAAACTTTTTCAGTATTTTCTTTATCTGTTGAAGAAGTTGGTTCATCTACCAATAAAAATGGACGATTTTCATATAGCGCCCGAGCCAAGGAAACTAACATAGCCTCACCACCACTGATTGTGGCAGTAGATTGATTGGAAATTATTTCAAAATTGGCACCAAAAACTTTTTTACCAATTTCATGTAACTTCTCTTTATTAGGTTTATTGAAAGAAGTAATATTTTCTGCGACTGTCCCATCATAAAGCTTGGCTTTTTGGGAAACATAGCCAATCATTGTCGAGAAGTCGACTGTGCGTAATTCTTGTTGTTGATTCAATAATATTTTTCCTTGATACTGATTTATCTCTTGTGTCAATAATTTTAGGAAAGATGATTTTCCACTTCCGTTTTTACCAATGATTATATACTTTTTTCCTGAATATAATTCTAAATTAATCGGACCAATATTTTTTTCTTCATAAGTAATCAAAACATTATTAAATAAAATTGTTTTGGGAACTATAGAAGAATGAAGAAGTTTAGGTTCGGTGGAAAGCAAGACATCATTAACTTTGCGAATCTCTTTTGTAGAATAAAGTTCTGTTAATACAGTTGAGAGCCAAAAAATAGGAGTAGTAATTGTTTCGACAGATTGTGTTATCGCTAATAGTTCGGGAAAAGTCAATTCTTGCTGGCGAATTAAAAAAATACCTATTAATAACAAACCAATTTGAATAAACCACCCACAAGTATCATTAATAACTGTTATCGTTGATTGGAAAAAATTATTCTTGAAAAAATGTTTTTCAGCTTCTTTGTTTTTTTGAGAAAAACGAGGAAAGAGATGTTTGCCAATAGAAAAAATTTTTAATACTGCTAAGTCTTCAAAAATATCTTGCAATGTTTGTACAATATTAGCTTGTGAATCATTAAATTTTTTTTGATATATAGCGATTTTTTTGACAAAATGTTTCGTTGTAAAAAAAGAAATCAACGTTAAGGCTAATAAATAGAGCCAAATATGCCAATTAATTGTTAGAATTAATAGCGAACCTAGAGAAAATGAACAAATAAAATAAATCAAACTAATTAGCGCACCTAGATATTTTTTTATCACAAAAGGATTGTCAATCGTCATTATTTTAACAACTTTTTCTGTAGGATATTTTTTTATTAAAGTAGCCAGCGGTAACCGAATCAAAGCTTGGTACATTTGATTATTCATTTTTTTTAAAGAACTGGCAAAAAAATGTTGTTGAACAATTTGTGATCCTAAATTAATTAAAACAAGACTAAATAGAATTCCTAAGTTGATACAAACTAAGATGTAAAAAGGTAAAGTTTGTTCTTGTTTAATATAATTTGAGTCGAATAAAATCAGTAGCGAAAAAATCGGTTTGTAGGTAGCGAAAAGTAATGTCATCAGAAATGTAGCAAGGAATAACTTTCGATTTTTACTGAATAAAAATTTAAGCATCGAGGTGGGATGTCCTTTCTATGAATAGTCTAAAAGTGTGAAATTGTCTATCAAAAAATTGGTAAATTTAATCACCTCCAGTCTATATTTGTATTTTTCTGAATTTTTGATTAGAATTATGTTAACAAATAAAATTAAGAAAAAATCAGTTTGTACACTTTAGTCACAAGTATTATAAAAAGGAGTGATGGTGGTGAAATGGAATTTTGGGAAAGTTTATAAGGAGGTAAGAGAGTCTAAAGGTATTTCGCAGAAAAAAATTTGTCATGAAGCATTATCCAGAACAACCTTATCCAAATTAGAAAATTGTAAAATAATGCCCAGTTATCAAACTATGGAGTATTTATTACAACAAATAAATATGAGTTTTTCTGAGTTCGAGTATATATGTAATGTTTATCAGCCCCAGGAAAGAGAGTGTATCATTGAAGAATTCAATTCTTTAATAAATAATACAGACAAAGTGAATATCAAGGACTTACTAAAACGATGCGAAAAATTTTTAAAAATAACGGATGATTATTATATCAAAGATATTCAGATGCTATTAAAAGCTCAGTTAGCCTTCCAATTAGAATCAATGAGTAGCAATGTGTGCAAATCGAAACTGCTAATTAGTCAAATTTGGACTAGATTAGAGAAAATGGATGTATGGTATTATAATGAGATTCGCTTACTTAATGGTATTTTGTTTTATTTCCCACTTGAAACAATCGAAGCCATATCCGATAAGTTATTGTATTCTTTAAAGAAATACAGTACATATGCTAAAATTAAAGATCTTGAAATATCTATATTGACTAATTTATCAACCATTTATTTGAAAAATTGTAAGATGGCTGAGTGTGAAAATGTTTTGCTTCGAATGAAACAACTAGCACTAGATTTAAAACGATATGACTTTTTAGGCGTTTATTTTGTTAGAATGGGAATTTGTGAAAAAAATAGCGTACTAATAGAGCGAGGAATGAAAATCTTAACATTAACCGATGAAAACGAATTAATCGAAGAACTGAATAAAGAAATTGAATTTTTTAAGATGACTGAACAATAGAGTATAAATTAAGAGCCGCAAAATCTCTACAGATTTTGCGGCTCTTTTCCTACAAAAAACTATTGTAAATTATTGGCATTAGTTGCTTCAACACCATAAGAATCAGCTACTTTTTTCAAGCTAAATCCTTTCCCGTAGACTTCACTTGCACTCATTGAAATCAAAAAGGCTTCTTCATCAATATCAAGAATAGCTTCTTTTAAACGGGGAAAATCTTTTTCACGAATGACGGTCATTAAGAGCATGCCTTTCGCGCTTCGATAACCGCCTTCGATTGGCACCAAGGTCACACCTTTATCTAGTTCACGTAATAAGCGTTCTTGAATAGCGACATATTTTGGTGAAATAATCATCACATTCTTCGAGCGAACCAGACCAACTTGAATCATGTCAACGACACGACCAATTGTAAATAAACAAATTAAAGAGAATAACACAATATCTGCATTAAAAGCATACATTGCTGATAAAATGACTAAACCATCGACGAATAAAATAGCAATACCTAAGGAAACTTTGAAGTATTTATTGACAATTTGTGAAATGATTGCTGTGCCACCAGTTGAAGCATTGCCACGGAAAACCAAGCCTAGGCCAGCACCTGTAATAATACCGCCAAATAATGCTGCAAGAAAAATATTATGTGTTAAAACAGGCATCCCCGAAGTAATTCCTACAAAAAATGGATAAATAAGACTGCCATAAATGGTTTTGACACCGACCTCTTTCCCAAGAAGTAAGAAACAAAGCACTAAAAGAGGAATATTGATGGCGTAAAGAACAATGGCGGGACTAATCCCGAAAACATAATTAATAACAATACTAATGCCATTGGCTCCGCCTGCGACAAGTTTATTTGGCAATAAGACCGCATTGATTGAAATGGCCAAAATGAATGCACCGACTGTTACATAGGCGGTGTCTTTTAAACGTTGGGCTGTAAAAAATTTGTTCATAAAATACCTCCAATTATTTATTAGTTTAGTGAATGATGACATAAAAAAAGACAGAACATGAGAGACAAGCCTAATCGACTTATGTCCCACACTCTAAATCTTCAACTAATCAACTGAACACTTTTTCCTTATACTAACATGAAATACGACAAGAAAACATAGTGAACAAACAATTTTTTGGAAAAGAGGTCGGGACAGAACCGTTTAGCTCCGAGAACCAAGTAGGTACTGTTCAACATCTATTTGCTTTGCAAATAGTGTTTCTCAGCAATAAGAAGGAATTTCCGAAAATTGTCATAAAACACAACGAGGAACGAGTTGATGTTGCATGATACACTACACTCCGTTTCGTTCGCATCAATTTCTACGCATGGAACATGCTAGAATTGAAGGACCCGGTGCTCTTTAATTTTTGGAGACCAAGTAGGTATTGTTCATCATCGAATCACTACGTTCTTCGTGATTCTCAACACTTGGAAGGATTAAGATGCGCCGAACACTTGTGTGAGAAAGTCAATTTCGACTTATTGTTTTCTCGCCAAAGGCTCGTCACAGTTTTATCCTTGTAAGTTCCGAAGGACCTTCACCAAGTAGGTACGATGATTTCATCTGTTCATGCTTCACAGTGAAACATCGCAACTCTTAGAGCTGTAGCTCTTTTGAAGGCTGTACTGTGACGAGACGCATGTCGAGAAAACACCTTAGAAGTTGTTGTGATCGAAGCAACGCGTAGTGTTGGTTCTGTTCCCGCCGTTTATCAGGTTTTGAGCCCGGAACAAAAATCCAAAGTGATTTTTGTCACAGGCTCAAAAAAGTCAAAAAGCGGCCAGCCCAAATAGCTTCATGATGTTGGATAATTTGTGCCGCGGTTAAATGTCCATTATCCAAGGTGGAAGTGGTTTTCGGTGTCATCAAACACGTATAGCCTAAACCATGAGCCATCCGAATTGTAGTGTCCACACAAAACTCGGTTTGGACACCAGCAATTTCTAACGTTTGAACGGCTTGTTCCGTCAATAAATCATTTAAATTTGTTTGGTAAAAGGCATTCGCATGTGTTTTGCGGATGAAAAAATCTGTGGGCTGTGCATCCAGCTTTTCAAAAAGTTGCCAAGAGTCTGAGTCAAAAGGTAATTCGGTTTCTTCATGTTGAACAAAAATAATGGGCGCATGGTGTTGGCGGTAGACAGCAATACGCTGATTGACTTTATCCAACACTGCTGGTAGACGGTACAATTGCTGCGACGGACTTTCGATGCCTTTTTGAAAGTCAATTAAAAGTAATGCACGATTTTTCATGAGCAATCCCCACTTTCTATAAACTAGTTGTTTTCAGTATAACGGAAAAAGGCGCTCTCTAAAAGTGTCTCGAAAATTCCCGAGTGAACGTTCAAAAAAACAGCATATTTACTCGTTTTCCTATATAATAGTAAGAGAAACAGATAGTTTGTAGAAAGAAAGGCGACAAGATGAATTATAGAGAATTAATGCAAAAGAAAAATGTTCGTCCTTACGTATTGATGGCTCGTTTTGGTTTAGAAAAAGAAAACCAACGTAGTACACGAGAAGGGCTTTTAGCGACAACTGATCATCCAACGGTTTTTGGTAACCGTTCTTATCATCCATATATTCAAACAGATTTTAGTGAAACACAATTAGAACTAATCACGCCTGTAGCAAATAGCGGCACAGAAATGCTTCGTTTTTTAGATGCCATTCACGATGTGGCTCGTCGTTCGATTCCAGAAGATGAAATGTTGTGGCCATTAAGTATGCCACCACAATTACCAACAAAAGATGAAGAGATTAAAATCGCTAAATTAGATCAATATGATGCGGTGTTATATCGTCGTTATTTGGCAAAAGAGTATGGCAAACGAAAACAAATGGTCAGCGGAATTCATTTTAATTTTGAATATGACCAAGCCCTGATTCAGCAATTATATGATGAACAATCCGAAGTGACAGATTGCAAACAATTTAAAACGAAAGTGTACATGAAAGTTGCCCGTAACTTTTTACGTTATCGCTGGTTAATTACGTATCTTTTTGGGGCTTCACCAGTTAGTGAAGACGGCTACTTTAGAGTCTATGACGACCAACCGCAAGAACCCATTCGCAGTATTCGGAATAGTACGTATGGCTACAGAAATCATGACAATGTGAAAGTATCGTATGCCTCATTGGAACGCTATTTAGAAGATATTCATCGCATGGTGGAAAATGGTTTACTTTCTGAAGAAAAAGAATTTTATGCGCCTGTGCGCTTACGTGGTGGGAAACAAATGTCTGATCTGCCTAAAACAGGTATTCGCTATATCGAGTTGCGTAATTTAGACTTAAATCCTTTTTCACGTTTAGGCATTGTGGAAGATACTGTGGATTTCTTACATTATTTTATGTTGTATTTATTGTGGACAGATGAAAAAGAAGAAGCGGATGAATGGGTAAAAACTGGCGATATTTTTAATGAACAAGTGGCTCTTGGTCATCCTCATGAAACGATTAAGTTAATTGCAGAAGGCGATCGGATTTTTTCAGAAATGATTGATATGTTAGATGCTCTAGGCATTCGCAAAGGCAAAGAAGTTGTCGGTAAGTATTATCAACAACTGCGGAATCCACAAGACACCGTTTCTGGCAAAATGTGGACGATTATTCAAGAAAACTCCAACAGTGAACTGGGAAATATTTTTGGAAACCAATATCAAAGTATGGCCTTTGAACGCCCTTATCAATTAGCTGGTTTCCGTGAGATGGAATTATCCACACAAATTTTCTTATTTGATGCGATTCAAAAAGGTTTGGAAATCGAAATTTTAGATGAACAAGAGCAATTTTTGAAACTGCAACATGGCGAGCACATTGAATACGTCAAAAATGCCAACATGACTAGCAAAGATAACTACGTGGTACCATTGATTATGGAAAACAAAACCGTGACAAAGAAAATTTTGTCTGCAGCAGGGTTCCATGTGCCTGGCGGTGAAGAATTTTCATCTTTTATTGAGGCACAAGAAGCACATTTACGCTACGCCAATAAAGCGTTTGTCGTGAAACCAAAATCAACGAATTACGGTTTAGGAATTACCATTTTTAAAGAAGGCGCTTCGTTGGAAGACTTTACGGAAGCGTTACGGATTGCTTTTAAAGAGGACACAGCGGTTTTAATTGAAGAGTTTTTACCTGGAACAGAATATCGGTTCTTTGTGTTAGATAATGATGTAAAAGCCATCATGTTGCGCGTGCCAGCCAATGTTACCGGAGATGGTAAACACACTGTAGAAGAATTGGTGGCCGCTAAAAATAGTGATCCATTGCGGGGGACCAATCACCGTGCACCACTAGAGTTAATCCAGTTAAATGATTTAGAAAAACTAATGTTGAAAGAACAAGGTTTAACTATCTATTCTGTGCCAGAAAAAGAGCAAATCGTGTACTTGCGAGAAAATTCTAATGTTAGCACGGGCGGGGATTCGATTGATATGACCGATGTCATTGATGATAGTTATAAACAAATCGCCATTGAGGCCGTAGCTGCTTTAGGAGCCAAAATTTGTGGCATTGATTTAATCATTCCTGACAAAGACGTAAAAGGCACACGTGATAGCTTAACGTACGGGATTATCGAAGCGAACTTTAATCCAGCCATGCACATGCATGTGTATCCATACGCTGGACAGGGTAGACGCTTGACAATGGACGTTTTAAAACTTTTATACCCAGAAGTGGTTCAATAAAAAAAGAATACCGCCAAAAAATTCATAATAGATTTTTTGGCGGTATTCTTTATAAAAACGTTTTCTTGGTGAACCCAATAGGTTATACTAAAACTATTACCAATGAAAGTTGTATGACGGTGGCTCTGAGTTAGAGAGGCAGGTGATGCCTATGTGTATCCGATGCACTTTAACGAAAGGAGCATTTTTTTTGTCAATCGAAGCGACATTGGAATTGATGATTAGTTTTGCAACCCTTGTTGCGTTACTGATTTTCGATATCCTTGAAGCAACGAAAAACGATAAAAAATAACCGTTCATAAGCTTGACAGGCCGAACGGTTAAACAGTAATAAAAACTTAACTCAGTAAGCCACCAGTTCTTATAACTGGCGTTGGTATAAAGGAGAGGTATGTACCCGCATACCTCTCTTTTTCATCTTTATAATAGCACAATTCTATTATAAATGGAAGCGCTCCTAACTTATGTTTAAACAATCCAATGACTCATAACTTTTCTTGAGCTTTTTATGAGTGAAATAGCTTTTGCCAAAAGCCTTTTTTAGCTGTTGGCTCTTCTTTTGGCGTTTCTGTTGCTTGAGGATATTTTTCTGTAACGTCAATCACAGGTTCATCGACTGCATGTTTTTCAGCTAACAGTAAGCCGAGAGAGTCAGGGTTGTTCTCCACAAAATTGTTAACAATCTTAAAGGTTGCGCCATGCTGATTTAATAATTTAATATAGGTACTTTGCAGGTCAGAAGAGATTTCGCCATTTAAAAGTACTGTAACTTCAGGATGCTTCGCTAATTCTTCTAATAAATGTTGTTGGTTCTGTGCATCTTTCATTTCAGCGACGGTCATGGAGAGACGGCAGCGTTCACGAAATGTGCCCATGTATTTGTGTTGTTCTTCAGGATTGACGAGGGGCGTACCGTACATTCCTTTATCCAGACGTTGTTGTAAGTCATCATTCGCCATTCAGTAACACTCCTTTCCTAACGTTTCCCTCCATTATAGCATATCTTAGATAAGTCGTTGGTCAGTCGGCTTGAGAAGAAGTTTTTAAGAAAGGAAAAAAAGTGGTTGCATTTGTGATGGTTTTCTCATACACTGTAACTAAGAATGAGAATCATTCTCAATTAAATAAAAATGGAGTTTTCTCATGAAAAAGATTGGTTTGTTTGTTCTACTATTACTTTTCAGCTTATTGTCATTAGTGATAGGGGTGAAGGACATTGCACTTTCTCAGTTGTTTCAATTAGATGCGCAGCAACAATTTGTTTTATTTACCACCCGTGTTCCCCGCACGTTGAGTTTAATCATTGCTGGTAGTACGATGAGTATTTCTGGATTGATTATGCAGCAACTCACACAAAATAAATTTGTCGCTCCTAGTGTCGCTGGAACAACCGATAGTGCAAGGTTGGGTATTTTAGTCGCAATGTTATTTTTCCCAACAGCTCCGTTTCTCTATCGAACGGCAATTGCTTTTATTTTTGCGCTAAGCGGGACCTTATTATTCTTAGCGCTCATTCGATTATTACCAAGTAAGAATCAAGTGATGGTCCCTTTGGTGGGCGTGATGTTTGGTAACATTCTAGGCTCAATTGCCACATTTTTTGCCTATCAATACCAATTGGTTCAAAATATGTCTGCTTGGTTACAAGGAAATTTTTCCACAGTTATGAAAGGGAATTATGAATGGTTATTCTTAATGATTCCTTTGTGGTTTGTTATTTATTTATTTGCTTATCATTTCACTGTCGTTGGTATGGGTGAAGCATTTGCAAATAGTCTTGGCGTCCATTACCAGCGAATTCAGTTTTTAGGTTTGACACTGGTTGCTTTAGCAAGTGCCATCGTTTTATTGATGGTGGGGAATATTCCGTTTTTAGGAGTTGTGATTCCCAATCTCGTGTCTTTACGTTATGGCGATCATATGAAAAATACCTTGTGGTTAACTGGGATTTGTGGAAGTTTATTCTTGTTAATCTGTGATATTTTAGCACGAGTATTGATTTCCCCCTATGAAATTCCTGTCAGCGTGGTTGTCGGAACATTAGGGAGCATTTTGTTCATTTTATTATTACTAAGGGGGCGCAAACGATGAAACGGCCTTTAAAAAAATGGCTTTCATTACTTTTGCTTTTAGCTGCCGTAGTAATTGTGAGTCTTTGTTATTTAACTTATAACACGTATGGCAATTGGTCCTTTGCTTTGGCGTTACGAGGGAAAAAGTTATTGGCTTTTATTTTTGTCGGAATCGCTGCGGCTTTTTCAACCATTAGTTTTCAAACGGTCACGCAAAATCATTTCCTAACGCCAAACATTTTAGGGATGGATTCCTTGTATGTCTTTGTGCAGACGGTGTTATTTTTTCTTTTAGGAGGCGCACAAGCGTTAGGTCAAGTAAGTCTTGGTTCGTTTTTAATGAACGTCTTTTTAATGGTGTTTTTAAGTACTAGTTTATCGTATTTTCTATTACGCAAAAATCAATCCGACTTATTTTTATTATTGATGATTGGCATGATTTTAGGTACTTTTTTCAGTAGTATTAGTACGTTTTTACAAGTGATTATGGATCCTAACGAATACGACTTACTCCAAGGAAAGTTGTTTGCCAGTTTTGGTAACGTCAATAGTCAGTATCTCGTTTTCGCTGGTGTGGCGGTACTCATGATTTGTGGGATACTTTGGCGGGAAAGTTACCGTTTAGACGTTTTACATTTAGGGAACCATCAAGCACAGAATTTAGGGATTGCTGTGAATCAGTTTCAATTAGTGTTGTTGTGTTTGATCAGTAGTCTGGTCGGCTTATCAACAGCATTAGTGGGACCGATTACATTTTTAGGTTTTATCGTGGCCAATATGAGTTATCAATTCATGAAAACCTATCGCCACCGAGAACTGTTTGTGGCAGGGAGTTTAATAGCAGTCTTTTTACTGGTGTTCGGCCAATTGATGGTTGAACAGGTCTTTCATTTGAATACCCCGCTAAGTGTGGTGATTCAATTTGTTGGGGGCGTTTATTTTATATGGAAAATTATTGCAGAAAGGAAGCAACGCACATGATCCAGATGAGTGATGTATCAAAAAAATATGGCGATAAATTTGTCGTTTCAGACATTGATTTACCTATTTCTGAAGGCAAATTAACGGCCTTTATTGGACCAAATGGCGCTGGGAAAAGCACGCTGCTAGCCATGATGAGTCGCTTAACTCCCAAAGATACCGGGGAAATTTATCTGGACAAGCAAGAAGTAAAAACCTGGAAGCAGTCAGCTCTTTCACAAAAAATTGCCCTTTTAAAACAAGCCAACGGTGTACAACTTAAATTAACTGTGCGAGAACTGGTCAATTTTGGTCGTTTTCCTTATTCCAAAGGTCGCTTAAAAAGCGCTGATCATGAAAAAGTAACAGACGCGTTGGAACAATTGGGCTTAACTGAAATGGCGGAAGAATACATTGATACCCTTTCTGGGGGCCAATTACAACGGGCGTATATTGCCATGATTTTAGCCCAAGATACCGATTATATTTTATTGGATGAGCCCTTAAATAACCTCGACATGAATTATGCGGTTCAAATGATGCAGATTCTTAAACGCTTAGTGGATGAACTAGGAAAAACGATTCTGATTGTTCTACATGATATTAATTTTGCCGCAAGCTATGCAGATGAAATTGTCGCCATGAAAGGCGGAAAGCTCTATGCGCATGGCGCAACAGAAGAAGTTATTCAAACAAGTATTTTAAATGATCTTTATGAAATGAATATCCGGATTTGTGAAATTGAAGGAAAACGCTTTTGTCTTTATCATTAAATCGGGCAATTTAAAAATAACGTTTTTGGAGGAAAAGAATGAAAAAGAAATTTTTAGCAATGATGGCAGTTTCAATGACGGGACTGTTAATGTTAAGTGCTTGTCAAACAAATAAAAAAACAGCAGATTCTGCAACAACAGAAACAACAGCTAAAACGGAAGTCACAGTCAAAGACACCAATGGTCAATTAACCGTTCCCAAAAATCCTAAGAAAGTCGTTGTTTTTGATAATGGTTCCTTGGATACAATGGATGCACTAGGTGTCGGTGACCGCGTGGTAGGTGCGCCAACTAAAAATATCCCTGCGTATTTGGAAAAATACCAAAAAGTTGAATCAGCAGGCGGTATTAAAGAACCAGATTTAGAAAAAATCAATCAACTAAAACCAGACTTAATTATTATCTCTGGTCGTCAACAAGATTATCAAGAACAATTAAAAGCCATTGCGCCAACCATTTACTTAGCTGTAGATGCCAAAAATCCTTGGGCATCAACGAAACAAAATATCGAAACGTTAGGCACTATTTTTGATAAAGAAGAGGTAGCCAAAGAAAAAATAACCGGCTTAGAAAAAGAAATTGCTGACGTGAAAAAACAAGCAGAAGCTAGCGCGAATAATGCGCTTGTTGTGTTAGTTAACGAAGGACAACTTTCCGCTTATGGAAAAGGCTCTCGTTTCGGTTTAATTCATGATACATTTGGCTTCAAAGCAGCAGACGATAAGATTGAAGCTTCCACTCATGGGCAAAGTGTTTCTTACGAATATGTTTTAGAAAAAAATCCTGGGATTCTCTTTGTGGTAGATCGCACCAAAGCAATTGGTGGCGACGATTCAAAAGATAACGTCGCTGCAAACGAATTGATTCAAAAAACCGATGCTGGTAAAAATGATAAAGTCATTATGCTTCAACCAGATGTTTGGTATCTAAGCGGTGGTGGATTAGAATCAATGCATTTGATGATAGAAGATGTTAAAAAAGGATTAGAGTAAAAAAAAGCCTAGGACAAAAATCACTTTGGATTTTTGTCCTAGGCTTAAAAGCTGATAAACGGCGGGAACAAAAGCAACTCCTTCGGAAATAAGCTGAAATTCTCCAAAAATTAAAGAACAATTTTCGGAAATTTCTTCTTATTGCTTTCTCGTCAAAGACTCGTCGCAGTTTTGTCCTTGAGAGTTCTCGGAGCTAAACACTTCTGTCCCGACCTTCTTAATGAAAAACAAAAAAGTTTTAAATTAAAAATGTGGTTGACGGCCTCGAAAATGTTTGCTAAACTATCCGTAAATCAGTATGATTGATGAAACAAATAAAAGAACAAAATGTGATGAGAAGGAAAGTACTTTTTAAAATAGCTTGCAGAGAGCCTCGTTTGGTGAGAAGAGGTAGTGACGTTAAAGGGGAAAATGGCCTTTGAACAGGTTGGTTGAAGCCGTTCGCTTAAACCAATTCAGGTGCGCCTGTTATAGCGCTACAGTATGATTGTACTGGAAACGAGCGGATCTTTTTTAGCGAAGAGATCAACAAAGGTGGTACCGCGATTGCATAAGCATTCGTCCTTTTTAGGACGAATGCTTTTTTTATTTGTTTAAAAAATATGAGGGGGCAACAACATGAAATTGGGGAAAAAAGTAGTAGGTTTGATTGCAACAGGGTTTCTTTTAGCCGCATGTGGCGGAACCAAAGAAGCGGCAGAGAAAGTAGATTCGGGAAATTTAGCAGCTGAACAAAAAATCAGTATTAGTTCACCTGCACCAATCTCAACATTGGATACAACACAAACAACAGATAAAAATACCTTTACAATGGCGCAACATTTATTTGAAGGCCTGTATCGGTTTGATGATGATAGTGCCACGGTGCCAGCTCTTGCTAAAGACGTCAAGATTAGTGACGATGGGCGCAAGTACCACTTTACCTTACGGGAAGGGATTAAGTGGAGCAACGGCGAGCCGATCACGGCCCAAGATTTTGTTTATTCTTGGAAAAAACTGGTGACACCAGCGACGATTGGACCGAATGCTTATTTACTAGACAGTGTTAAAAATAGTTTTGAAATACGTAACGGTGAAAAGTCAGTCGATGAATTAGGGATTTCAGCCCCTAATGACAAAGAATTTATTGTTGAATTAAAACAGGCCCAACCTTCCTTCTTAGCAGTCGTTTCGATTGCTTGGTTAGCGCCACAAAATCAAAAATTTGTCGAAGCGCAAGGAAAAGATTACGCCTTGGATAGTGAACATTTACTTTATAGCGGGCCATTTACGCTAGCCAATTGGGATGCGACTTCAGATACTTGGACATTGAAAAAAAATCCAGAATACTATGATGCGGATCAAGTGAAACTGGAAGAAGTTGCGGTTAGCACAATCAAAGAAGATAATACTGGGATTAACTTATATCAAGCGAATGAACTAGACTTAGTTCGCATTAACGGACAATATGTTCAACAATATCAAGAGGACCCAGGCTATGTCAGTCATCCAGATGTGGCCAACTACTTCTTAGATTTCAACAAAAAAGAAGGAACGCCATTAGCAAATGTTCATTTACGAAAAGCAATTGGCCAAGCAATAGATAAAGAAGCCTTAACACAAAGTGTCTTAAACGATGGGTCAAAACCCCTCAACGGATTAATTCCAAGTAAACTTTATGCGAATCCAGAAACAGATGAAGATTTCCGAGCTTACAGTGGCGAATATTTGAAAAATGACGTCAAAAAAGCCCAAACTGAATGGACGAAAGCCCAAGCGGATGTCGGTAAAAAAGTGAAACTTTCCTTGCTAGCGGCAGATACAGATCAAGGAAAACGAATTGCGGAATATGTTCAAAGTCAGTTACAAGAAAATCTGCCAGGTTTAGAAATTACCATTTCATCGCAACCAAGTAATAATGTGAACCAATCGCGACGTGAAAAAAATTACGAGCTGTCTCTTTCGGGATGGATTGCCGGCAGTAGTGAATTAGACTCTTACTTTAACTTATATGCGGGAGAATCAAGTTACAATTATGGCAACTATCATAATGCCAAATACGACCAACTGGTAGAAGATGCGCGAACAATTAATGCCAATAATCCAGAGAAACAGTTTGCAGAATACAAAGAAGCGGAAGACATCTTGCTGAACCAAGATGCTGCTCAAGTACCGCTGTATCAAAGTGCCTCAAATTATCTAATCAATCCTAAATTGAAAGGCATTAGTTATCACTTGTATGGGGATTATTTCCACTTGCGCAATGCCTATTTAACAGAATGATTCAGGAAGAAGGAGTAAAAAATGGAAAAATTAGTCGAACGATTTTTAACTTACGTGAAAGTTAACACCCGTTCAGATGCCAACAGTCAAACCACACCGACGACGGTCGGTCAAGTGGTTTTAGCCAAAATGATTGAAACAGAACTTCATGAATTAGGCTTGGCCGATGTGCATTATAACGAACAAAACGGCTTTTTAACGGCACGGTTGCCTGGTAACCAACCTGCAGCGAAGAGTATCGGCTTGATTGCACATCTAGATACGGCGGATTTTTCAGCAGAAAATATCCGTCCCAAAGTCATCACTAATTATGATGGTCAAGATGTCCTCTTGAATCAAGAACAAGGCATCGTTTTATCGGTTGCTGAATTTCCCAATTTAAAAGAGTATCAAGGGGAAACGTTGATTACTACAGACGGAACCACACTTTTAGGAGCAGATGACAAAGCGGGAATTGTCGAGATTTTAGCTGCTGTTGAGTATTTTTTGGCACATCCAGAAGTACCGCGGGGCGATGTTTGGCTCGCCTTTGGTCCAGATGAAGAAATTGGACGCGGCGCCGATCAATTTGATGCGCCGAACTTCCCAGTCGCTTTTGCGTATACAATTGACAGTGGCCGTGTGGGGCATTTCGAGTATGAAACGTTTAACGCTGCTCAAGCTGTGATAACAATTGAGGGAACCAGTGTCCATCCGGGAACGGCCTATGGTTCGTTAGTAAATGCCATTAAATTAGGCGAACAACTTGATCAATCACTGCCGCAAAAGGAAGTGCCAGAACAAACACGTGGAAATGAAGGATTTTATTTACTCAATAAATTTACAGGAAGTATTGAAAAAGCAGAACTTGTCTATATCATTCGGGATCATGATCGAGAAAACTTTCAAGCGAGAAAGCAATTTTTGGAAAAACAAGTCCAACGTTTAAATGCGCTGGCGGATAAACCCAGACTAACAATTACTTTCCAAGACCAATACTATAATATGAAGGAAATCATCGAAAAAGATTGGACCCCTGTGGAATTAGCCGTCCAAGCAATGGAAAGTTGTGACATTGAACCAATTATCACACCTTTTCGTGGCGGGACAGATGGTTCTAAGATTTCTTTCATGGGCATTCCCACGCCTAATCTATTTACAGGCGGCGAAAATTTTCACGGGCAATATGAATTTATTACCGTTGAATCAATGGCCAAAGCTGTTCAAACGATCATTGCCATCATTCGCTTAAACGCTAATTAAAGAAACACGCGAGGAAATGCCGATTTTCCTTGCGTGTTTCGCTGTTTTTCGGTAAAGTATGTAGAAAAGTAGGGAGTTTTGCTCATGAATTATCCATTGATTTTTGCAGAAAACCAACGAATTGAAACCGAACGCTTGATTTTAAGACCTGTCACATTAGCCGATGCAGAAGATATGTACGAATATGCTTCAGATGAGGAAACGGTCCGCTATGTGTTTTTGAAAAACCAAACAATCGCTGAAACACGACAAAACATTGCTAAATATTTTATGGGAGAACCTTTAGGAAAATATGGGATTGAAGTGAAAGAAACGGGCAAAATGATTGGGACGATTGATTTGCGGGTCAATGAAACCAATAATGTTGGAGAATTAGGCTATGTCTTGAACCGTGCCTTTTGGGGCAATGGCTACATGCCTGAAGCCGCGACGGCGTTAGTCGAACTGGGTTTTGCAAAAATGAAACTCATGAGAATCTTTGCTTTACATGATCAAGACAATCCAGCTTCTGGTCGTGTCATGGAGAAAATTGGTTTTACCTACGAAGGAACACTGCCCAATGCCCGAATTAGTAAAGGGAAAATTGTCACAGATGTTTATCGTGGGATGACACTGGAAACATGGCAAAATCGACAAAAATAGAAGCAGAAGACAAGTTAAGAGAGGAATTAGAGAAATGTTGATGTTTACAGAAAAAGAATTCGCAGCCTTTGAAGTTGCTGGATTAGATGAACGAATGGCGGTTATCCGTGCGCAAATTCAACCTATTTTTCAAGAATTAGACACGTATTTTGCCGAACAACTAGCGCCTGAACTAGGAACGGAGTTGTTTGTCCATATTGCGCAACATCGCCGTCGCACCGTGTATCCACCAGAAAATACTTGGTCAGCACTTAGTCCGAATAAGCGCGGGTATAAAATGCAGCCGCATTTTCAATTAGGCATTTGGGGCGACTATGTGTTTATGTGGTTGTCATTCATTGATAATCCTAAAAATGAAAAGCAGATTGCGCAAGCCTTTTTAGAGAATCAGCAATTATTCCAAGCATTACCAGAAGATACGTATGTTTCCTTGGATCATACGGTTTCTCAAATTACTCCACTGCCAGAAACGGATTTAGAAAAAGCCTTAACTCGTTTTAGAGATGTAAAAAAAGGTGAGTTTGAAATTGGGCGCATCATTCCCAAAGATAGCGATTTGTGGCAAAATCCTGAAAAAGCACGAGCTTATATGTTGGCAACCTATCAACAACTCCTACCATTGTACCAATTGGCTATTGCCCAATAAGAGAAACAGACAGTTATTTTATGTTTTAGTGTTATTTTATCGAATTATCCAATCGTCAAAAATGAGAAAAGCTCACAATGTTAGTATTCAACACTAACATTGTGAGCTTTTCTTTAGTTTAGACAATGGAAATTTAAGAAATTAAAGATGCTTTTTTTAAAAAAGGGGATAGTCTTTACTGTTTTCCCTTGTTTCCTTTAAATAACGCAACGTAAAAGACACGATATATAAGGAACTTGTTAAAATAAGGGTTGTTAACTGGAAAAAACTGTTGTTTTTAAGAGTATTTTCTTTGCTATCATAGAGGTATATAAAAGGTTGTGAGAGATAATTAAATTCAAAAGGAGGTTTTAAAATGAAAAAAAAGCGTTATTTAATTATTGCGTGCCTACTATTTTCCCCTAGTTTTTTTATAAATGTTGAAGCATCTGATGGTGGTTCTAGTTCGGTGGGGGTGGAATTCTATCGAAAAAATCCAGCGAAAGTCGCTCCCCAAAAGCCCTCGCCGAAAACAGATGCGCCAGCCGCTAGTCCGCAGGGGAAAGCAAAGGGACAAGCTGGCACTCCACAAGGAGGTCATTCAGGTGGTGGTTCGGCACAAGCCACCACGACTGGCTCGCAGCTCCCTAGCACAGGGAGCAAGAGTCAGGTAAATCTTAGCATTCTCGGCTTAGCCTTAATTGGTCTTGTCGGAATGGTACATAGAAAGAAGGGGCAGCATGAAACAGATCAGATTTAAACACCTAGTAACATTTGGATTATGTTGCTCGTTATTAGTGAATTCAATTACGGGAATCACGGCTATTGCCGAAACTGTGACGATTGAAAGTAGTCCGACGGCAGAAACAGTGGCAAGTGAAGCCACAACAGAAACAGAGAAAAAAACAAAAGTAGAACAAACAGAACAAACAAAAGAAGCAAAAAATCAACAAGAGCATAAAGAAACGGATGTTACATCGCAGGACACCTCAGAAGAAGACAATCAAAAAGAAGTCGCGCAACCAACCGAGGCTACAACGTCATCCTTAGAGGAAAGCCTACCCAAAATCGAGTCAAGAGGGATTCCGTTAAAAACAGTTGTTTATCCGAAAGTTCAGTATGATTTTGTGGATGAAACCGGTGCACCGTTTACAACACCATTATCTTTTTCGGGAAATTATCAAGCACGTGCTGGCAGTCAAGCCGGGACGCCAGTTGCTTTACCTGCACCTTATAATAAACTATCGGCTCAGGCAAATGGTACAGGTTCCTATATATTAAGTATCAATAATAGTGCGGGGTTTCCCTTGACTCCACAAGTAATAGAAAAATATGGCGCTGGTGGATCAACTCCTAATACCAAATATCGTGTAGAGTTTATGTTAGATAAATTAAACATTGCGACATCCTTGAAATTTGTGGACAGCATTAAGTATGCTCCGGCCAGTAGTTACTGGTCTATCTATGGGTATAAAGGATTTAATTTAACTACAGGAATTTTTGACAACAGTATGGAGGAAGGCAGAATAGAGAAATATACCTTACAAGATGTTAGAGACAGCACATTCAAAATAAATACGCTGGGTTCTTTTGAAATAGTCCAACCAGTTAGCTTATCGATTGCAAGTGGTGGCTTTCGTGAGTGGGTAGCTCCAGGCTATGAGTCTATTCTATTACGTGGATTTGATGGTACGAACACAATTAAATCAAAAATGGTTTATATAGTCACTCGGAAACAAGTCACCGAAAAATTTGTTGATGGAACAGGTATGGCAATTACACCACCGACTGGTTTTACGCAAAATAAGAAAACACCAATGACAAGTAATAATTTTACTTATACAAGCGCCAAAGCATTACCAGACACATACAAAGCTAGTAACGGCAAGACTTATAAATTCAAAGGCTGGTACAAAGGCAAAACCAAACCAGCAACCTTAAAAACAACGAAAACACCAAGTTACGCAGTGACTTATGATAACAATGATGATTTGAATGTGGTGTATGAGGTGGACCCGGCTAAAGACTACAAATTCCCAAGTAGAACCGTGAATTTCCAATTTGTCAATGAAGCCGGAGCAATTTTATTACCAACGCCTTTTACAATAACAACCGATTTACAACAAGAAATTAACTCCACTTATACAAAGCTTGGATCAATTACTGGAACTAATTCAGGAAATACCAAACAGGTAACGATTCCCGCTAGGACGATTAAAGCAGATGTATCTTTAGGCGGTGTGAATAACTACGGAACGACCAATACGAGAATTACTATTCCAAAGTTTTATGAAAATATATCTCTTTACACAGGAAGTGCCTATACGCAAGCTTTGTTTAATCAGTATTCAACTGTGGGCAATACATTAATCGGTGCACCAAATAATAATGCGCCATTGTATTATGGTTTAAGTAAAGTGACAGCGACACAGTTTAAAATGAATGAATTTGCTAGTGGAGCCAATTATATGTATAGTCGATTATTTGTAGCGACTAATCAATATAAATTAGAAAGTTATTACACAACAGTAGGAACGGTTTACTATCAATTAACCAATCGTAAGGTAACCGAGAACTTCGTTGACACCAATGGTGTAAAAATTACAGCACCAACTGGTTTCACCCAAGGGAAAAAACAAATATCACGAATACTGATTACACGTTTACGCAAAGTGGGACGCTACCAAGTACGTATAAAACAAGTAATGGGAAAGTCTACAAGCTAAAAGGGTGGTATAAAGGTAACACCAAACCAGCGACTTTAAACACTGGGAAGCCAACGTATAAAGTTACCTACAATAACAACGATGATTTGAATGTAGTGTATGAAGAGACCTCTAAAGATTACAAATTCCCAAGTAGAACCGTGAATTTCCAATTTGTCAATGAAGCCGGAGCAATTTTATTACCAACGCCTTTTACAATAACAACCGATTTACAACAAGAAATTAATTCCACTTATACAAAGCTTGGATCAATTACTGGAACTAATTCAGGAAATACAAAACAGGTAACGATTCCCGCTAGGACGATTAAAGCAGATGTATCTTTAGGCGGTGTGAATAACTACGGAACGACCAATACGAGAATTACTATTCCAAAATTTTATGAAAATATATCTCTCTACACAGGAAGTACTTATACACAAGCTACGTTGAATGAGTATTTAACTGTAAACAATGCACTAACCGGTACACCAGCCAGTAATCCGCCATTGTATTATGGGTTAAATAAAGTCACAGCGACACAGTTTAAAGTGAATGAATATGATTCGACAACTGCAGCAATGCCAGAACGATCGAAGTATGTCTACAATCGATTGTATACAGCAGGTGCACCCAATAATTTTAATTCTTATTACACATCAGTAGGAACAATTTACTATCAATTAACCAATCGTAAGGTCACCGAGAATTTCGTTGACACCAATGGTGTAAAAATTACAGCACCAACAGGTTTCACCCAAGGGAAAAAAACAAATATCACGAATACTGATTACACGTTTACGCAAAGTGGAACGCTACCAAGTACGTATAAAACAAGTAATGGAAAAGTCTACAAGCTAAAAGGGTGGTATAAAGGCAATACCAAACCAGCGACTTTAAACACTGGGAAGCCAACGTATAAAGTTACCTACAATAACAACGATGATTTGAATGTAGTGTACGAAGAGACCTCTAAAGACTACAAATTCCCAAGTAGCACCGTGAATTTCCAATTTGTCAATGAAGCAGGAACGATTATATCGCCAACGCCTTTTACAATAACAACTGATTTACAACAAGAAATTAATTCCACTTATACAAAGCTTGGATCAATTACTGGAACTAATTCAGGAAATACCAAACAGGTGACGATTCCCGCCAAAACGATTAGAGCAGATGTGTCTTTAGGCGGAGTGAATAACTATGGAACAACCAACACGAGAATCACTATTCCAAAATTTTATGAAAATATCTCTCTTTACACAGGAAATGCCTATACACAAGCTACGTTGAATGAGTATTTAACTGTAAATAATGCACCCGGTAAACCAGTCAATAATCCGCCATTGCATTATGGTTTAAGTAAAGTGACAGCGACACAATTTAAAATAAGCGAAGTTACTAATGGTTCCAATTATAGATACAGTCGATTGTTTGCAGCATCTAATCAATATAATTTAGAAAAATATTATACACCAGTAGGAACAATTTACTATCAATTAACCAATCGCAAAGTCACCGAGAACTTCGTCGATGCCAGCGGTACCAAAATCACACCACCAACTGGCTTCACCCAAGGCAATCAGATTCCGATGACTAGTGACACTTTCAAGTACACGAGCGCAAAAGTTTTGCCAGCTAGTTATTCAGCAGGTGGAAAAACCTATGTCTTCCAAGGTTGGTACAAAGGCAAAACAAAACCGAACACGTTGACCACCAGCACTACGCCAACGTATAACACAACTTTTGATGACAATGACGATATGACAGCAGTCTACAAAGAAGCAAGCATTAGCGCTAACTTAACGATGCGTGGTGCAGTCGATGTCATTGATAATGGCGGAACCATGGAATATTGGGAAGTGCTCTTAAAAAATACGGGAGAAGCACCTTTAACTTCAATTAAGATTAAACCAACCACTGACTGGGAGTCTGGAATTAGTACACCTACAGAACTGTTTATTTTAGGTAGTGGTCAAAATACGAAAGTTCGACCAATCACGAAAGAACAGTGGGAAGCAGGTTTTGAGATTCCTTTAGACAAAAGTCTTCCTGTTGGTGGGCAACTAACAATTAATCTCATAGGAACAAAAGTTACTGGACAACCAAACCAAGTGCTAAAAGCCGCTGTGGAAGTGTCAGGAAACTTCAACAAACTGACTGCCTCAGATACTGTTCGGATCAAAGATTTAGATCAAGAAATAAAGGAACCAACTGGAGAAGGATTTATCAGTGTACCAACTTTCGATTTTGGTCAAGTTGGCGTTGCTAGCGCTACGAAGCAACATGGTTTGAAGAAAGCCGCTGATTACTATGGCAACGGTACTCGTAATCCCTATGTACGAATTAGCAAAACCCAACCGAATTGGAGTTTAACCGCACAATTGTCACAACCAAAATCAGCTACTGATAGTCTACCGACGGCGACCCGCTTGATTTTGGGGCAAGTCCCTATTTACAGCGTAGGAAATTATAACCTGCCCACGGAATTAATGACCAGTGTGGGCGTTACGAGATCACTTGGCTTAACAGCCGACAATAGTAGCGTGAGCATTATTGGTAACCAAGAATTTAGCGGCGCCGATGTTTATCAGTTGGATTTCCAATTTGACAAAGTCAAACTCGAAGTGCCAGCCAATCAAGGCGTCAAAGGGCAACAATACCAAGCCGCAGTTACGTGGAATCTTGTGACTGGACCTTAAAAAATACGTAAATAAAATAATAAACCGCCCCCAAAAAGTTAGATTTTTTGAGGGCGGTTTACTATTTTATGGAAAGCCAATTTTATCTAATGGATAATAACGAAAAGTCAAAACACCTTCCACACTCTCTTGTTTAACAAAGCCAAAATAACGACTGTCATCTGAGCGCGGGCGATTATCCCCCAAGACAAAATACATGCCTTCTGGAACGGTCAGGGATTGGGTGGCTTCTAAGGTCTCTAGCGTAAAATCTTGGGTATAATTTTCATTTTTAGAGACATTTCGTTTAGCACTTGCTAAGTAATCTTCACTGAGTGATACACCATTAATATAAAGGGTATCATCGCGATACTCGACTGTTTCGCCAGGTAAACCAATTAAACGTTTGGCTACTCGTTGGCCGTTGCGCGGGCTAGGAAAAGCGATAATATCAAAGCGCTGTGGTTTTTTAATCGAGGTCACCCATAAACGGTCGTTGTTATGAAGTGTTGGTTCCATTGAAGAGCCGTTCACCGCAGCAGGGGAGAAAACATAGTGTCGAATTAGCAAGACAGCGACGACTAACAAAACCAACTGAACCAATCGTTTTAATAATGAGGACATGGACTTCACTCCTTTGTCCTTTTAGTGTACTACAGACAAGGAAAAGAAAAAAGTTTTCCCCTTAAGAAAGGTGTGCTAAAAAACGTTTCATAAAGCGTTGGCGAATTAAAATACCAACATAAGCAGCTGCGACAGCCTTGATGATACCAGGAATAATAAACGGAGCAAACCCACCAGCGAAAGCATTTGGCCACGGTAGATTTGCGGAATATTTCAACCAAATCATACCGAAAACTAAGGTAACTAAGGCGCCGGCAATATTTGCGATAATGGCCCAAGTATAGTTAAAGGTTGTTTTTTCTAAAATATAACCAGTTAATAAGCCGTTGAAGATAAACCCGATTAAATAGCCGCCAGTTGGTCCGAAGAGTACACCGAACCCGCTAGACATCCCCGCGTAAACGGGTAAACCAATTAATCCTAATAAGAAGTAAATTAAAATAGCGTAGGTCCCCGTTCGCTTACCCAAAACGGTAGCGGTTAAGCCAATGGCAAATGTTTGTCCAGTTAAGGGGACAATCCCCAATGGAATTGTAAATTGTGAAAGTACAGCAATAATCACAGCGAATTCTGCTGCTAAAATTAAAGAACGTAACGATGCTTTATTCATAAGAAGCCTCACTTTCTATTGTTAACCAATTATTTTTATTTGGTTAACAATAGTTTAGCGGAAGTAAACAATTTTGTAAAGAGGGCAAAGAAAAAAACCTTGCCAAGAAAGGCAAGGTTTTGAAAGAAGGTAAGAACCGCAGTTCGACCTTTTGAAATCTTAAAGTTTTTGGTTGTAGTATTCAACGACAAGTGCTTCGTCGATTTCTGGGTAAAGTTCATCACGTTCTGGTAAACGAGTGAAGCTACCTTCTAATTTTTCAGTGTCAAAGCTTACGAATGCTGGACGTCCAACAGTTGCTTCAACCGCTTCTTTAATTGTTGAGATGTTTTGAGATTTTTCACGAACACCGATCACTTGACCAACTTCAACGTGGTATGATGGAATATCAACACGTTTGCCGTCTACAGTGATGTGGCCATGGTTAACTAATTGACGTGCTTGACGACGAGTAGTTGCAAGACCTAAACGGTAAACAACGTTATCTAAGCGTTGTTCTAGTAAAACCATGAAGTTAACACCGTGTTTACCTTCTTTGATTTTGCTTGCTTTAATGAACAACGTACGGAATTGACGTTCGTTCATGCCATACATATGACGTAATTTTTGTTTTTCAGTTAATTGCATTCCGTATTCAGAAACTTTACCACGGCTGTTAGGTCCGTGTTGTCCTGGTTTGTAAGGGCGTCGAGCTAGTTCTTTACCAGTACCTGATAAAGAGATACCTAGACGACGAGATACTTTCCATGATGGTCCAGTATAACGAGACATTAAAAATTCCTCCAATAAATAAATGTTTTTTTGGAGTAAAATAATTAGATGAAAAATTCATATTCGTTCAGTTCATTCTTCAACCTTCGCCTTTGCAGCCGCGGTTACGCAGTTGAACCAAGTTTGGCAATGAACTGTTGACGAGTTATTATTCTTCTGCTGCAATTATTTTACACAAAGTCTAGTATACTTAATAGGATAGGAAACGTCAAGGTTTTAAAGTGAAATCTGAAAAAAAGGTAGACAAAAACACTTTTCCTCATTAGAATAAGGGGAGATGTTTTGAAAATATAAGTTGAAAACGGAATGAAAGGGAGTTTACAATGAAGTCTGGTTCACCATTGTTTGAACAAATTGATAAATCTATCGACAAGAAAGTGAATTTATTCTCAAACAGCTTTTCCCGCTACGCTGTTCGTGCAATGCTTGCTTGCCTATTTTTAACGTTGGGAACAGCCGTTGCTTTTGCAATCGCAATTAAAGGAGAAGGAATTTCTCATGGTTTAGGGAAAATGCTTTACGCCTTCATGTTCAGTTGGTCACTTGTAATGATTTTATATATGAATGCCGAACTTGGTACCTCGAATATGTTGTACATGACTGTTGGGGTCTATCGTAAAAAAGTCAACTTTTCCTTAGCTGCAAAAATTTTATTTACCTGTATCTTATTCAATTTAATTGGTGGCGTCTTGTTTGGTTTCTTGGTATCACTTACGGTGCCGTTCCAAGATTTGCCAAAAGATAGTTTCTTCTTTACATCGATTGCTGGAAAATTAGAAAAAACTACCCTACAGATTTTAGTTGAAGCTATGTTCGCCAATATTGTGGTTAATACAGCCGTATTAGTGAGTATGCGAATGAAAGATGACGCCGGCAAAGTCGCGGCCATTATTTTCATTATCTTTATCTTTGCTTTCCTTGGTTTTGAACACGTGATTGCCAATTTCCCAGCCTTCAGTTTAGCTTACTTTGCTTCAAACGGCGCAATTGAAGCTTTCACAGCTGGTAATGTTATTCATAATCTTTTCTGGGCCTTTATTGGTAACTTTATCGGTGGTGGCTTAATTATGGGTCTCGGCTATGCCTGGTTAGATAAAGACAACAAAAACTTAACGTATTTTGATTAATTGACCAACCAACTATACTAAAACATGGTACACTGTTTTAGTATAGTTTTTTTATTATAAGGAGCGAAGGAATGGACACACTCCAATTTCAGAAGAACCCAGAAACAGCAGCAAAAATGTCTGCTTATATGAAACACCAATTTGTTTTTGCAGGCATCCCCGCCCCAGAACGTCAAGCGTTAAGTAAACAACTTTTAAAAGAAAGTCATACGTGGCCAAAGGAAAAATTATGCCAAGAGATTGAGGCTTATTATCAAAAAACAGAACGAGAATATCAGTATGTCGCTATTGATTTAGCCCTTCAAAATGTTCGGAGATTTTCATTAGAAGAGGTCGTAGCTTTTAAAGCCTATGTTCCACAAAAAGCGTGGTGGGATAGTGTGGATGCTTGGCGAAAATTTTTTGGGTCGTGGGTGGCGTTGCATCTGACTGAATTGCCAACGATTTTTGCCCTTTTTTATGGCGCTGAAAATTTCTGGAATCGGCGTGTTGCGCTGAATTTACAGTTGATGTTGAAAGAAAAGACCAATCAGGACCTGTTGAAAAAGGCGATTATTTATGATAGAACTACAGAGGAGTTCTTCATTCAAAAAGCGATTGGCTGGTCATTACGCCAATATAGTAAAACGAATCCGCAATGGGTCGAGGAATTGATGAAAGAATTAGTGTTGAGTCCTTTAGCACAACGAGAAGGCAGTAAATATTTAGCGAAAGCGAGCGAATAAGGAGAAATGATGGAAAGAAAACTTTTTGCATTTGATATTGATGGGACGTTGTTAAATTCGGAGAAGAAAGCATTGGATAGCACGAGAGAAGCGCTAGCAAAATTGCGGGAGCAAGGACACTTAGTTACGCTGGCAACTGGCAGAAGTCGTTATATGGCGCAAGAGGTGATTTGGGATTTAGATTTTACCAATTACGTATTATGTAATGGCGCCGCGGCTTTTGTGGATCATGAGCAATATTATCAAAATTTATTGCATGCTGAAGCGTTGGAACGTTTGGCACAAGACAGTGATCAACGCGGCTTAGGGTTTGCTTGTGTGGGCTTAGATGATATTAAGAAGAGCAACCAGCACCGTGCTGAAAAAATGGAAATTGCGATGAACTCTTTTCATTTTCATTCACCTGCTTATGATGAACACTTTTACCGTCAAAATGATATTTACCAAGCGTTGGCTTTTTATGACGCAGAAGATCAGTGTACGTTTGAAGAAGAATACCCAGAATTTCGCTTTATTCGCTGGCATCAACATAGCGTAGATGTTGTGCCTAAAGATGGCTCAAAATCAGCTACGTTAACGTATTTAGCTAAACGTGTGGGCATTGATGCAAAAAATATCATTGCCTTTGGGGACGGCGAAAATGACCGAGAAATGTTAAGCCATGCAGGGATTGGCGTCGCAATGGGCAACGCGAGTCCTTCCATTCAAAAAGTGGCCACAATGGTCACAGATACAAATGATAATGATGGCATTTGGAAAGCCTTAAAAGAAATGAAGGCCATTTAAAAAAACTGGGCCGTTTGTCTGAAAACAAACGGCCCAGTTTTTTTCTTTATTCGATGACTAAAACGCCCTCTTTTAAAGCAAATGGATTTTCTTTGTTAATATGATCGTAGAACATGATGCCATTAATATGATCAATTTCATGTTGAACCACAATCGCTTCGTAGTTTTTTAAACGAACTTTGTGTTTTTCGCCAGCCATGTCAAAATAACTGACGGTAATTTTGTTATGGCGAACGACATACCCAGGCACATCCCGATCGACAGATAAACAGCCTTCCCCTTCACCTAAACAGACATCTTGCACAGAATGGCTCAAAATTTTAGGGTTGTACATCACCGTACTTAATGAAGGCGTTTCGTTTTCTGGGTCGTTACTAGGAACATGGACAGCAATAATTCGTTTAGAAATATCTAATTGTGGTGCAGCTAAACCAACGCCACCACGTAATTGTAATTCTTCGGCTTTGACTGGATCTTGACTATTTTTTAAGAAAGTCAACATGTCTTCGCCTAATTGTCGGTCTTCCTCAGTGATAGGGACAGGCACTTCTTCTGCCACAGCACGAAGTGTGGGATTCCCTTCACGAATAATATCTTTCATTGTAATCATTCAATGGTTCCTCCTTTGAAACATAAAAAAATTCTTCTTTTATTTATTCATGCGCTGAAATAATCAGTTGTTTACCACCATTTAGTGTATCACAAAATCACTAAAAAAGGGGCTAGATTGTTTAAAAAAACTATCGAATAATAGAGATTAAGCTTGCATTTTAGCGGTGTTTCCTGTAAAGTAAGCTTGTGTGGAAACACACCATCTATCACTTGGTTTAGCGAGTCACCAACGCTTCACTCAGTGATCAGACGAATAATAGAGAAAGAGGTGGAACAAATGGCAATTTCACAAGAAAGAAAAAACGAAATCATTAAAGAATACGCACGTCATGAAGGAGATACTGGTTCTCCAGAAGTACAAATTGCTGTCTTAACTGAAGACATTAACCAATTGAACGAACATGCGCGTACACACAAAAAAGATCACCATTCTTACCGTGGTTTAATGAAAAAAATCGGTCACCGTCGTAACTTGTTAGCTTACTTACGTAAAACTGACATCCAACGTTACCGCGAATTGATCCAACGTTTAGGATTACGTCGTTAATCATTACGTATAAAGCGAGGTTCAATCAGAATCTCGCTTTTTATCTTATTGTCACTATTGAAGGTCCTCTTTGGAAAGTTTTTAGGAACTACTAACCAAATGAAAGAGCAACAACGACTTGTTACTTTTTCATTTGTTTAGTAGCCGTCTGACTTTTCCAAAGAGCAAGAGTAAAGGAGAAGAATTATGACAGAAAAACAAGTCTTTAAAACAACTTGGGGCGGCCGCCCACTAGAAGTAGAAATCGGCCAATTAGCCAAACAAGCCAATGGAGCTGTCTTAGTACGTTACGGCGATACGGTCGTTTTAAGTGCTGCTGTTGCCTCTAAAGAAGCAAAAGATGTAGACTTTTTCCCATTAACTGTAAACTATGAAGAAAAAATGTATGCGGTAGGAAAAATTCCTGGCGGCTTCATTAAACGTGAAGGTCGTCCAAGTGAACGTGCGACATTAACCGCTCGTTTAATCGACCGTCCAATTCGTCCAATGTTCTCAGAAGGCTTCCGTAACGAAGTCCAAATCACGAACATCGTTATGAGTGTGGATCAAGATTGTACACCAGAAATGGCTGCAATGTTTGGGTCTTCCTTAGCGTTAGCAATTTCAGATATTCCGTTTGATGGACCAATTGCTGGTGTTGACGTTGGCCGTATTGATGGCGAATACGTCTTAAACCCAACGGTAGAACAAGCAGAACAAACAGATATTGAATTAACTGTTGCTGGAACAAAAGAAGCCATCAACATGGTTGAAAGTGGTGCCAAAGAAGTATCAGAAGAAGATATGTTAGGTGCCTTACTTTTCGGTTTTGATGCCATTAAAGAACTAGTGGCGTTCCAAGAAGAAATCGTTGCCGCTGTAGGTAAACCAAAAATGGACGTGGACTTATTACAAGTGGACGCTGATCTTAAAAAAGAAATTTTTGATGCGTACTATAATACAATGAAAACAGCCGTAATGACGGAAGAAAAATTAGCACGTGAAGTTGAAATTGACAAAGTAAAAGATACAGTCAAAGAAGTTTACGCTGAAAAATTTGCGGAACACGAAGAAGAAGCACAATTACTAAAAGAAGTGAAACAAATTGCGGAAGATCTTGAAAAAGATGTCGTACGTGAGTTAATCACGATCGATAAGATTCGCCCGGATGGCCGTAAATTAGACGAAATTCGTCATTTATCATCAGAAGTAAGTATTTTACCACGTGTGCATGGTTCTGGCTTATTTACTCGGGGTCAAACACAAGCTTTATCCGTTTGTACATTAGCGCCTTTAGGGGAACATCAAATTATCGATGGGTTGGGTGTCCAAGATAGCAAACGTTTCATCCATCATTATAACTTCCCACAATTCTCTGTTGGTTCAACAGGACGCGCGGGCTCACCAGGTCGTCGTGAAATCGGTCACGGTGCGTTAGGTGAACGTGCCTTAGCACAAATTATTCCATCAGAAGAAGACTTCCCTTACACAATCCGCTTAGTAGCAGAAGTGTTAGAATCAAATGGTTCTTCTTCACAAGCAAGTATTTGCGCGGGAACATTAGCATTAATGGATGCGGGTGTGCCAATTAAAGCGCCAGTTGCAGGTATTGCAATGGGTCTTGTTAGTGATGGTGAAAACTATACAATCTTAACAGATATTCAAGGCTTAGAAGATCACCTTGGCGATATGGACTTTAAAGTAGCGGGAACGAAAGACGGAATCACTGCTTTACAAATGGACATCAAAATCCAAGGAATTACAGAACAAATTTTAACGGAAGCATTAGACCAAGCGAAGAAAGCACGGATGGAAATTCTAGAAGAATTAACAACAACGATTGCTGCCCCTCGTGAAGAATTAAGTCAATATGCACCGAAAATTGAAATGATTCAAATTAAACCAGCGAAAATTAAAGATGTCATTGGTAAAGGTGGCGAAACAATCAACAGCATCATTGATGAAACTGGTGTTAAGATTGATATCGATCAAGACGGTAACGTAAGTATTGCTTCATCAGATGCCGAAATGATTAAAAAAGCCATCAAGATTATTGAAGAATTAACCAAAGAAGTCGAAGTCGGTCAAGTTTACTTAGCAAAAGTTGTCCGCATTGAAAAATTTGGTGCGTTTGTTAACCTAATTAAAGGCAAAGATGGCTTGATCCATATTTCTCAATTAGCAAACGAACGTGTGAACAACGTTGAAGATGTCGTGAAATTAGGCGACGAAGTCCTTGTCAAAGTAACTGAAATTGACAAACAAGGCCGTGTCAACGTTTCAAGAAAAGCATTATTAAACGAAGAAAACAAAGAAAAATAATTTCTTTTTAAACCAACGAAAACCAAGGAAGCTTCCTTTCTTTTCGTTGGTTTTTTCGTTGAAAACAAGCCCTAAAAAAGAAATGATAAAAAAAGCTAAAGACGATCGCCAACTCTTTTGTTTATAGTCAATTAGTGGTAAAATTAATACTATCAGTCTGAAGAATATCTGGGGTGTCTTTGTGAAAAAATTTAATCCAAATAAAAATATAATCATTACCTTAATTTTAGTCATTATTTTAGTAACCATTATTAGTTTAACTGCTGCGCAACGTTCTGAAAAAGGCAAAACCAATGTCGTTCAAGGTGGCGTCAATAATAGCGTTAGTATGGTGGATCGTGTGATTTCTTTTCCAGCTCGTGTGGTGGAAAACGGCTTGTCTTCAATGGGCAATTTAATTAACACGTTTAAAGAAAACGAACGTCTGAAAGAAAAAATTGATAGCTATAATGAATTAGCTGTCCAAAACAATAACTATAAACGCGAAATTGATAGTTTAAAACAAGAATTGAATCTGAACGAAACGTTAGCCAACTATGAAAAAGTAACTGCGAATGTCATTACTCGTTCGCCGGATACTTGGCAAGACTTATTAATTATCGATAAAGGAACCAATGACGGCATTGAAGCGGGCATGGCGGTCATGGCGCAAAAAGGGTTAGTGGGGCGTGTCATTGAAGTCAATGCAACGACTGCAAAAGTGGAACTACTAACGTCTAAAAATGTCAACTCGAACCATTTCCCTGTGCGAGTAACTTCCGCAAATGGCGAATCGTTTGGTTTACTTAAAAATTACGACAATAAGACGAATGCATTAATTGTGTCACAATTAACTGGCGATGCCACTCTGAAAGAAGGCGATGTCGTTCAGACTTCTGGCTTAGGTGGTAATTCCCCAGCCGATTTAGCGGTAGGGACAGTTATTAAAGTGAAACCAGATAGTTTTGGTTTAGATCGTGAAGTGTATGTGAAACCTTATGCGGATGTCTATGGTATCTCCGTTGTGACGGTCGTGAAAAGATCGGCAGGGGAAAGCGAATGATTCGGAAAGAGTATTTAAAATACGTCACACCTATTCTCTTGTTTTTCTTAATGTTAATTGATGCTCATTTAACAAAGTCTTTTGAAACGTGGACAAGTAATGTTTACTTCGCCAGTTCTCATCTGTTATTACTTGCGTTTATGTTTGCCGTTCCTAATTTTTCTAAACGTTATTTATTAATTACTTCGTTAATTTTAGGCTTTATTTGTGATAGCTACTACATTGGCATTATCGGGATTTATACAGTCGCACTGACGATTTCGGTTATGTTGATGTATACATTTAAAGAAGTAATTCAAACAAATTTACTAACTAGTTTTTTTGGGATCGTTATTTTTACCACGTTGTATGAACTGATTGCGGTACTGATTCAAGTGGCCTTTCATTTAGCGGATGTCAGCCCAATTTTATTTATTACACGTGTGTTGGGCCCTACACTGCTATTAAACATGGTGTGGTATGTTATTTTATCTTATCCGCTGAAAAAACTGTTTTCCGTAAAATAAAAATTGAAAATTTTGTTCGTTTGCGAAAAATGCTCATTTGTTAGCATTTTTCGCTTTTTTTATTTTCTTTAAATAACAAAACAATGAGAAGGTTACCCTGGAACCTTGAAGAAAGTTGTAAAAAAAGTGAAGCTTTTTTTGTCATTTACAAGAAGAAAATTGAAATATTACTGTAACATCCATATTATCTCAGTGACATACAGCTATGCTACAATTGCTCTATCGTTGAAAAAGAGAAATTTATTCAAATTTTAATAAATAATAAAAAAGCTTAACAAAAAAGGATTTTCGGAGGACAACAGATTGAAGAAAAGTGTATTATCGGCTCTAATGGTATGTTCCATTACATTAACAAGCGTAGCGTTGCCATCCGCAGCATTTGCAGATGAATACGATACAAAGATTCAACAACAAGATCAAAAAATTAATGCGTTAACTAGCCAAATGTCAGATGCAGAAGCAAAAGTTGCCGCGATTGAAAATGATATGGTTGAAACGGCCAAACAAATCGATACATTAACAGCTAAAAAGAACAAGCTATCATCTGAAGTATCTAAATTATATAGTGAAATTTCTGATTTGAATGTCCGTATTCAAAAACGTGAAGTACAAATGACAAAACAAGCACGCGATGTCCAAGTGAATGGTCAAAGTGATTCAATTATTGATGCTGTCTTAGATGCAGATTCAGTAGCAGATGCAATTGGTCGCGTTCAAGCGGTCTCAACAATGATGAGCGCCAACAATGAATTACTAGAACAACAAAAAGAAGACAAAGCGACTGTTGAAAAGAAAACAAAGAATGTTGAAAAACAAATTGCTGAATTAGAAGCAGCAACAAAAGAATTAAATGACAAAACAGAATCATTAAAAACATTGAAGATTCAACAAGAAGTGGCTAAAAATGATTTAGAAGCGCAACGTTCTGAAGAACAAGGGAAAAAAGACGGCTTCATTAAACAGAAAAAAGAAGCGGAAAAACGTTTAGCAGAAGAACAAGCACGTCAACGTGCAGCTGCTAAAAAAGCAGAAGAACAAGCGGCAGCGCAAGCCCAAGCCGCAGCACAAAAAGCGGCAGCAGAGCAAGCGCAAGCAACAAAAGCAGCCAATGAGGCAGCAGCATCTGCCGCTGAAGAAAAAGCCGCAACACCAGTAGTAGAATCATCAACAACTACTGAAAGTACCACAACGCAAGAAACAACAACGTCAAGTACTGAAACGGAAAGTGTTGTAACAACACCTGTGGCATCAGCACCTGAAAAAGAAAAAGAAGTTCCTGTAACTAACCCAGCGACTCCTGAAAAAGGCAATGAAGCAAAACCAGGGAATGGTGGCGTGACTTCAGGAAAACAAGCCGCAATTAATGCGGCTTTAGCAGATGTTGGTAATTCTTATGCAACAGGTTGGAATCAACCAGGCGAATGTTTAGTATCTGTTCGTCGCTGGTTAGCGGCAGGCGGTATTAACTTCGGTTATGGTGGTCCAAACAGTGGCTATGTTGCTTCTGGCGCAACACAAGTTAGCTGGAGTAACGTGCAACCAGGCGATGTTGTTCAATATGAAAGTGCCTATAGTCCAGATAGCTGGATTGGTGGCGTGCATACTGTCTTAGTTACAGGTGTAAGTGGTGGAAGTGTTCAAATCGTTGAAGCGAACAACCCAGGAGGTTCTGGTTATGTTTCTTCTAACTCTAACTGGTCACCAGCACCACCAGCAGGATTCCGCGCTGTTGTATGGCGTTTTCCAGGCTAAATAGTCATCTATTAATAATTGATAACAAGGAGTGGTAACTAACAAAAATCGTTAGTTGCCGCTTTTTTTATTCATTTAATTTTAAATATATGCATAAAATGTATCTGAAAATATTGTAATCTGGCCGTTTTTTTGCAATTATAGAGGTATATACATATTAGGAGCGGAGGAATCAGCATGAGCGGAACGCACGATACAAAACAAGCAATCGCTTCAGCTTTAATAGAATTATGTGAACAAAAGGATTTTCGTAAAATAAGTGTCCAAGATATTACCAAAAAAGTGGGCTTGAATCGTCAAACATTTTATTATCACTTTACAGATAAATATGATTTATTACGTTGGATTTATCGTCACGATGCATTGATTTACTTAGAAACAGATATTTGTTTGGAAAACTGGGAGGAACAAGCCCTGAAGTTATTAAAAGCGATTAAAGAGAAGAGCCATTTCTACTATACAACGGTGACCTCAGATTCAGAAGTTCTTCTTAATGTTTTTTCCGCTTCGACCAATCGCTTATTTATTTCATTATTTGAACAAGTCGATGTTGAGAACCATTTAACAGATAAAGACAAACAATTTTATGCGAATTTCTTTTCCTATGGATGTAGCGGCGTCTTAACGAAATGGATTCTTGAGGAATATCCTCAGACTCCTTTGGAAATGGCGACGCAATTATTCCGTTTAGCGAAAGATACAGAATTTATGGCTTATCATTTGTATGAACAAGAAGCCAATGAGTAATGTGTGACGGATAAAAAGTTTTATGAAGGAGTGAAACGTTGTGGTAACTGTGTTATTTGTTTGTTTAGGCAATATTTGTCGCTCGCCAATGGCAGAAGCGATTTTTCGTCAGAAAGTCCAACAAGCCGGTTTAGAATCGACTATTCAAGTGTTTTCAGCAGCTACTAGCCGCTGGGAAGTTGGCAGTCAGCCACATAAGGGAACCAGAAAAATTTTGGAACAACAAGGAATTTCCTATCAAGGAATGCGGGCAACACAAATCCAGCCAAGTGATTTTAAAAAATATGATTATATCATTGGGATGGATGCGAATAATGTGGCAGATTTAAAAGCATTCGCTCCTCAAGAAGAGCAACGGCGGATTCATTTATTTATGGAAGTTGTGGCTGGTAAGGAAACCATGGACGTACCTGATCCTTATTATACTGGTGATTTTGAGGAAACTTACCGCTTAGTGGAAGCAGGTACCTCTGAATGGTTGAAAAAAATAAAAGCACAGCTGAAAGATTAGGACTATAGTCCGATAGTACTTTCTGTTTCCCCTTGGTACAATAGTGTTAACAAATTGTTCAGGGAAAAAGAGACAGGAGGGAAGTAAGATGAACAGTAGTTATTTATCCTATGTTTTTGAATTGAGTTTGTATTATTTATTGTTGATAATGAGTCTGCCGCTAGTGTATGCTGTCACGTATCATTTATCTTTTAGTAGTATGTATACAAGTGAATGGTTAATGATCTCTGTTTTCTTATCTCCGTTAGTTTTATTATTTGCAGGTATTCGTTATGGTTTTGCTCGTTTGAAACAGCAAGAACGTCAAGCGATGAAATAAAGCAAAAAATCCTTGAAAAGTGTCAAAACTTTTCAAGGATTTTTTTATTAAGCCACCCAATCGGCTAAAGTTTTTTGCTCCAATTGGAAAGCCTTCAACATATCGTCGTTGGCGTCTTTAATAGGTGTCGTTGCTGCCAATGTTCCTTGAACAGCAATTCGCGTCGTTGCTTGTAAATCGCCACAGGTAATTAAGGTAATCATATTTTGACCAGGAACGTCATCAATTAACTCAACACGGGTTGGTTCGATTTTTTCTACAGAAGTTATTTTGTATGTATAAACAGTAGATAAATCAGTGATATAAATGAGTTCGTCTTTTTTGGTTCTTTCTAAAGGTGAAAATAAGGAAACGCCATCTTCCGTTCGATGACTAGCCAAGGCATAATTGTTTTTCCCCATGACTTGATCTTCTTTCATGGTCCCGGCACCAGTTAATAAAGCGACATTTGACAATCCTTTAAAAATGGGCAAATTAATTTCGACACTTGGTATCGCAATGGCACCAATCACAGGTAAGTTTTTGTTTTCAAATTGGGCTTTCATCACCGCTTCTGTGCTCAAAGACTCAACTGAATCAAAGTCAAATGTTGTTTCACGAGCCATATTTTTCTTCACATCAGCTGGTTTCAACTTGCTAACGGCGTACGAGCGGCTATTTTGTTGAACCACCCAACTGCGTATCTGATTGTTAAAAATTAAGGCCAAGCCAATGATAAATAGTAAAACTAATAAGCTGTTGATTAACCAATTTTTTCCTCTTTTTTTCTCTTTTGGGCGCATATTCTCCCTCCTTTTAATGTATCAAGTTTACCACAATTTATTTGAAAAACCTATTTATTTTCTTTGGGGAATAGGTAAGCTGGCCGGACCTTGATTTAATAAAAAACAACTGAATCGATTGATTTTTCAAAAAAATCCTCATTTTGTAATGGAATTTTAAAGTAAAAGAAACAAGCTTTTCTTTTGAAAATATTGTAAAATGGTAAGGAGGCTAATAGAGGGGAGATGGGAATTTGCTTGATTTAATTTATGTACATATAGATGTAACCAGCAACGCGGTTTTATCTAAAGGAATTACCCATTCCGATTTTGTTCGTTCAATTGTGCATCATCCACAGAACTTACTATTATTAGATCCTTCTGCCGAAGCTGGCGAATACGATATGCATTCAGGCTTGAAAATTATTCGTGGAGAAGAAAGCGTCAATCGCTATTTTCAATCGCTACAACGTCGTTGGATGACTGAAGAGATTAAATGGATTGACTTTTCCGATGTGACGATGCTAAAAGAGCTAACGCCATTAGAAATTTCGGAACTTCTTTATTTTGGACACATGAAGAATAGTTTGCATTCGCCTTTCTTTTATAAGCTACAAAATGATTTTGTCTTTTTTGAATTTGCAGATCAGATGACGCGTGTCTATTATCGTTATATTGATGAATTTTATCGAATCTTTGCTGATAAAATTACACGTGTTGTTTTAGAGAAAGTGAACCAGAAAAAGGCCTTCTTTAAACGAAATACTCCTGTCGAAAAATTAAGTCCTGAATTACTTAAAAATATGAAAGGTATCTTGCAAGAAGGTGTTATTTTTTGCTTCCAACAAACGGAAGTGGATAAAGAAGAATATCGGATTCCTATTTACTTGGTGGAAGATTCACTTAGCAAGATGAAAAATACGTCATACCAAAAAGAAGAAATTTTGGCAACGCTTGTCTATAATAGTGAAAAACGCATTTGGCACATTGAACAAGAGAATGATTTCGGTGAAATTTTTATGTTAGCCCATGAAGGCTGAGAGAGCTCTAACTTTATCAACTAAAGTAGGGCTCTTTTTGTAGCTATGATTTGAATGAGAAATCAAGTATAATAAAATGATAAAAAGGAAAGAAGGTTGTTTAATGAAAAAAATACTCTATGGCGCTCTGACTGGCTTGGCACTCTTTTTGGTAGCTGGCTATACAGTCAAAACGCCTACTGCTGTTTCATCAACAAATAAACAAAAAGAAACAGTAATATCAACTAGTGAAACAAGTTCATCCGTACAACAAGAAGCAACGACGACATCAGAGAAGACAAGTGCGGTAGCTGTCTCTTTAGAAAAAGTAACGACAGCATTTGAGAAAAAATATCCAGAAGCTAAAATAACAAGTCTGCAGTTAGATACAGATTTTGGCCGTTATTTTTATGAAATAGAAGGCGTGGATCAGCAAAAAGAATATCAAGTTGAAGTGAACGCAGAGACTGGCGAATTCACAAAAGAAAAAGTCGAAACCTTGGATGCCGATGAACAAAATGGCGTTAAAATGCAAGAAGAGGCACTTGATTTAACAAATATCATTTCCAGAGAACAAGCCACAACCTTGGCTGAAAAAGAAGCGAAAGTCGGCCAGGCAACAGATTGGAAGTTAGAGAAAGAATTAGAAATCACTTATTGGGAAGTGAAAGTGAAAGAGGGCCAACAAAAAATAGAGGTAAAAATCGATGCTCATTCTGGTAAAATTTTGACAACTGAGCGGGACGATTAATGGATAAACAGTAGCTGGCATACGTTTGAGTAGGAGCTGATTCCCTTAAACGTTGGTCCAGCTATTTTTTTGCTTGTTCGACAAACGTGTTTTTCTAAAGTCCCTATGGTAAAATAACGATGTATTAATGGTTGAGAGCGTCAGAACATAGGAGGAAATTTGTTTGGCTAGAAAAATGGATTTACGTATTTGGGTAGAAGGAACAGTCGTCGCAGCAATGGCAATGGCCCTCTCTTTTTTACCGATTGAATTTGCCAATAGTGGCTTGGACCTATCGTTGGGAATGGTCCCATTAGTTCTTTATTCGTTTCGTCGTGGGTTGCTTCCCGGAGTTGCAGCAGGCTTTGTTTGGGGCATGTTAAATATTATTCTCGGCACAGCCATGAAAAATTTCTTGTCCGTTCCACAGATTATTTTTGAATATCCCTTTGCTTTTGCGTTTGGAGGAATGGGTGGCGTATTCGCTAGAAAAATTCAACTGTATTTTCAAGCGAATCGTTTAAAATCAGCCATTCGTACGATTATTTTAGGAAGTGTTGTCGCAGTCTTCGCCCGCTGGTTTTGGCATTTTTGGGCGGGTGTATTGGTTTGGGGCATGTATGCACCAGAAGGAATGAGCCCATATCTCTATTCCTTTGTTCTAAACGGTACGAGTACCGTCGTCAATTGTTTGTATGTGAGTCTAGTTCTAGGCTTATTGGCAAAAGTAGCACCGCAATTATTTGTTCCTAAGAAATAAGTTGAGTCCTAAGTCAGAAGGTTCCTTTACTTCTAACTTAGGACTTTTTTCTTTTTAAAGCAACTAGCCATTTCGTTGTCGAGTACTGTATAATATGAATAAAAAAAGAAAAAAGGCGGTGGTTTCACTGAGTGAATTGTTAGAAGTCTCTTTTTATCCGAAGGCTTTGCCACAGGTGGCAAAAAGAGCAACCATTTTCGGTCCGTTAAGTGAGCAGGAGCTAGTTGAGCAATGGCAACAAAAACAGTCATTTGCTAGGCTGGACGAAAGAACAATAATGCCAGAAAAGCTGTTACAGCAATCAGCTAGCAAAAGTTATTTAATCATCCGTTGTTTAGGAGTGACCTTAGACCCGAAGATTTTGCTAGAAAAGTTGCAACACTTGTTTCCTCTCTTTATCTGGACAAAGGGACAAGCCGAAACAAGCGACACAGAGAATTGTTATTTTTGTGAATTTATACCAATCTGTTCCAATGCAGCACAACCTTGCAACCTCGAAGCAAGCTTACAACAAATGAATTATCCAACCACGCAATCATTGGTAGAAATTGTTAACGAGTGGCTAAATAACGTACGACAAATAGAACAAGCATCCGTAACGGGTACATATTATCAACAGGCAAGTTTACCCCAACAAGTGGGCAGACAATCTAAAATAAAAACAAAAGAAGAGCAGCAAATTCAATTTCTACAAGAAAGCTTACGACAAGAAAAAGCGGCTAAAGCGCGCATGAAAGTAGCGAAAGAAAAAGCAGAACAAGAGCTATTGAGATTAGAAAAAGAGTTGTTAGCAAGTAGTTGGGCACACTTCGAGGAGCAACAAACTAAGGAATTAGAGGAAGAGGAATGGTACGATCTTGTTAAAATTGATTTGTTTTACTACGATGAGTTATCAAAAAAAGCTAAATTTCTGAAAGAAGCTTGGGAGATTAATCAACAGTTACTAAAGGTGTTCCCTCAAAAAGAAGGCACTACTTTTTTACCAGAATTGGCTCACCATGGTCGCTGGGCCTCTTTGACAGACCAAGTTTCTGAATTAGAGATAAAAACGCTCTATGAACAAGGCGTGTTAATCAAAGAACGAATGAAGCTTACACAAGGCTCCTGGCTCACCAAACCAAGAGTGAAACTTTATCAAATAGACTTGGAACAATTAGAAAGAATTGGCACACTGTTTGATCTTTTACAAACAGAAAATCGTTTAATTGAGATCGCTTTGGCGCACCCCTAAAATAAAAGAAACCACCAACCTGCAATCGCCAGGGTTGGTGGTTTCTATTTATTTTATAAAGACTTCAATATTCTAGTGAATTTGACGTTGGTGACGATTGGCTAACGTGCTGACTTTCATGACAGAAGCAACAGGAATCATGCGCAACTGTTGTTCATCCGTTTGTAAACGAACGACGATATTGTCCGAAATATTTTTTGAGACAATCCAGCCGATCACCGTTTCGAATTTATGCGCTGTAGGGACTTCTTTCAATTGTAAGACCACTAAGGATTTTTGGGCGGCAGCGACTTGGAGCTCTTGTAAAAGCGCACTGCGTTCCTTTTCTTTATTCTTTTGATCTTGAGAATCTTCTAAAAATGCCGAAAAGAAATGTTGGGAAGAGAGCGTAATCAGTTTAGAAATGCTCTTGATGGTAGCTTTATGTTGATCCATTCTTCTGCCTCCTTTACGAATAAAATAGAATAAAACTCAAATGACTAATTACCTGTATTTTACCTAATTTTGTGATAAAATTCAAGAAAATATGTTCGCCTTCAATAATTATGAGAATTTACCAACGTTTCTGTTTTTCGAAAAAGAAAGTAGTATAATGTGTGAGCATATAAGAAATACATAAGATTATCGGATGTAGTCAATAGATAGAAAAGGATGAATAGTATGTCAAAAAAACCATCAGGTTACCAAAAAAAAGTTCTCACGGTGTTGTTGGTATCGTTTGGCTTTGGCGGGTTGTTAGCGCAGTTTTCGCCGATGAAATCAGGTGGGTTTTCAAGTTGGTTTGATGATTCATATGTCAAAGCTAGTGCTGAATCAAGTAAAACAAAAGAACCAGCACCAGTTAAAATTGAGAAAAAAGTCAAACCTTTAAGCTATGGACAACAGGTCAATCAAGAAATTGAAAAGAAGCAATATAATGGACATCTGGATTTGCCGTTAGAATTGCAGACAGATGCTAAATGGAAAGACACCGCATACGGATTTGGCAATGTAGATAAGCCGAATACAATCGAAATTAATGGCTGTGCGATTGTGTCGCTTGCAATGGTTGGTTCATACATGGATCACCAAGAAGTTACCCCACTAGATGTGTTAGCGTGGGCAAAAAATGACTTCTTTATGGAAGGGCAAGGAACGGCGTGGTCTATTTTTAGTGCATATGCTGAAATGAAAGGCTATAACTGTCAAGAAATTGGGGATATTGAAACAGTGGCAGCTTTCTTGAAGGAAGGTCATCCAGTCATTATTTCTGTAAAACCGGGCTATTTCACTACAACTGGTCACATTATGGTGATGAGTGGTGTGGATGAAAAAGGCGATTTTTGGATTAATGATCCAAACGATTCAGAAGAAAAGGGCCATTCAAAACGGACATTTACAGCCGAAGAAGTGATGAATGAAGCGTTAAACTTCTGGGCATTTTATTAGGAATAAGAAAAGGTGTGGAACAACAGGCAGTACCCTTTGTTCGCATCTTTTTTAGCAAATAAAAGGAGGCAGGACAATGGAGCGATGTACTTGGGCAACGAATACAACTGAAGAGATGCAAGCCTATCATGATGATGAATGGGGACGTCCAGTTCATGAAGAGCAACAGTTATTTGAGTTATTGACCTTGGAAAGTATGCAAGCGGGCTTAAGCTGGGCGATTATTTTGAATAAACGAGAAACGCTCAGAGCAGCTTATGATGCGTTTGATTATCGGAAAATTGCGCGATATGATGAGGAAAAAATTTTAGCTTTACTAGCAAATCCTGGTGTGATTCGTCATCGTTTAAAAATTCAAGCGACCATCACGAATGCGCAAGTTTTTCAAGAAGTTCAGGCAGAATTTGGCTCCTTTGATCGCTACCTCTGGAACTTTGTCGATCAGCAACCAATCGTTAATCACTGGCAGCACCCAGAAGAGGTTCCAGCCTCCACGGAATTATCGCAACAGATTAGTCGAGCGTTAAAAAAACGAGGATTTAAATTTTTAGGTGCCACGACAGTCTATTCCTTTTTACAGGCGGCGGGATTGGTGAATGATCATTTAGAAACGTGTCAGTATAAATAAGTATAGAAGAATTAAAAAGGAAGGAACTAGCAAAACGAATTGCTAGTTCCTTCCTTTTTTTGCAGTGATTATGGACACTCATTTAACATCGTTGAAACAGTTTTCGCCAACTTTTCTATTAAGAATAGTGCAGGTAGTTGGGACGTTACGTCTGCAATGGAACTTTTCTCGGTTGTGATATAGTAGGGGATCGTGACTGTTGAAAGTTGAGCAATCGTGCTTTTTTCACTATTTGTAATGGCAATTACATCAATTCCCATTTCGATGAAATAATCAATATTTTGCCGAACTTTTTGTGTTTCACCCGAAACTGATAAGGCGATAACGCCCACTTTTTTAGCCGTTTCTTCGGATAATTTGCTAACGGGATGGGAAAAAAGGTGGGATACAGAAGCAGATAAATTGTAGATACTGGAAAAATAAATTTCACCAAATTCAGCTAGGACTTTGGACGTTCCTTCGCCAATAAAAAGAACAAATTCTTTTTTTGCCAGTAATTCCGCAGCTTGAACAATCCGTCCTTCTAATAATTCTTCTGATGAGCGTTGCAAAAAATGAATCAGCATTGTTTCATCTAAAGATTTTGGTTGGGCTGTTTTTTTTCGTTCGCTTAGATAATTCTTCAATTTAAATTTAAAATCTGTATAGCCTTCACACTCGAATTTTTGACAAAAACGCCAGATTGCCGTTTTACTGAAATGAATTTCATCTGCTAATTCTCGAATTGTCATATAAGGAACTTTTTCAATATTGTGGCTAATATACTTGTAAATCTCTAATTCTGTTGGATTTAATTGTGGATCGTAGGTTAAAAACAGCATGCTGATCCCTCCTGTCGTTTGTGAACGTAATGTCCTTTTTTAGGGACATGGTCTTATTTGTAGATTATAGCACTCAATCAGAAAACTAGCTATAAAAAAAGGCGCCACTTAGCTACAATCAATAGAGAAACAACTAAAAATTCATGAAACAGAAGAGAGAGTGGGGAAAAATGAGCAATAAAAAATTAATTATCAACGCTGATGATTTTGGTTACACGCCAGCGGTAACGCAAGGAATCATTGAAGCACACAAACGTGGCGTGGTTACTTCAACAACCGCATTACCAACTTCTCCTTATTTTTTAGAGGCCATGGAGAGTGCTCGAATCAGTGCACCGACTTTAGCTATTGGTGTCCATTTAACATTGACATTGAACCAAGCAAAACCTATTTTACCTCGAGAAATGGTTCCTTCCTTAGTAGATGAAGCTGGTTATTTTTGGCATCAATCGATTTTTGAAGAAAAAGTCAATTTAGAAGAGGTTTATAACGAATGGGATGCTCAAATTATTTCATTTATGAAAAGTGGTAGACGCCCTGATCATATTGATTCTCATCATAACGTTCATGGAAAAAATGAAAAGTTATTAGGTGTGGCTTTGGCACTTGCTCGCAAATATCAATTACCTTTACGTAACGCCTCGAGAAGTATTGAAACAAAAGACTATTTAGAGTTATATCAGGATGTTCGCACGCCAGATGAAATGTTGTACCAATTTTATGACAAGGCGATTTCAACTGAAACCATCTTGCAATTGCTTGATATGGTTGTTTGTAGTGAAGGAGAGGTCTTTGAAATCAATTGTCATCCTGCGTTTATCGATACTATTTTACAAAATCAATCAGGGTATTGTATGCCTCGAATTCGTGAAGTGGAAATATTAACGTCCCGAGAAGTCAAAGAAGCGATTGAAGAACGCGGCATCTTGTTAGCCAATTATGAATCGCTAGCAATGTAAATCAAAGCAGCGTGAATAGCGTGTGAGTAAGTTCTTAATCCGAGCGCTTACTTACACGCTAAATTATTGAAAGAAAGAGGACGTACATGAGTAAAGAACAACCAATAAATCTGAATATCAGCGATTTTTTAAAAGTTTTCGCTGTAGCATCAGTTATTTTACAAACGGTTTTATCATATGTGTTGACACATTCTCCGCAAACGGAAGCAATGAATTCAATCGGTAGTTTTTACCGAATGTCTAAATATTCGGCACCCATGTTTATTTTTGCAATTATTTACAACACGGTGTTAAAGAGTCAAGCTGAATCGTATCTTGAATTTTTAAAGGAAAAATTTTATGAATTGGTGCTTCCTTATGTGGTCTGGTCCAGTCTCTATCTATACGCTTTTCCTAGTTTACAACAACGAATGCCCTATGAAACGCCCCTAGGATTTCTAGGGAAAATTCTCAGTGGTGATGGCGCGGCACATCTATGGTATGCCGTAATGATGTTGCAATTCCAATTATTTATGCCGTATTTTATTTGGTTGGCAACCAGAATTACAAAAAACTAAAAAGTGATTTTACCAATTGTCTTTTTTACAATCGGTGCGCATATCCTTTGGTGCTTCTGGTACCAGAAAATGATTTTTCCATATGCAGAAACTTCTCTTTGGTACTTAATAGATCGTTCAGGGCTTAGTTATCTCATTTATGGTATTTTCGGGGTCATCGCAGCGAAGTATCAAGGGAAAATTTTTACTTTCTTGAAAAAGACGAGAGTGGCACTATTTCTGTTGTTTCTTTTTATTTTTTGGCAGGCAGTCCAAGGGAATTTATTTGATGGAACACAGATGACACCGAACGATCTACCTTATTTGGATCCTCTTCAAAGTGCCTATAGTTTACTGATTATCGGGTTGGTTTTTTATTTGGGAACACAAGGAATAGCCAAAAAGATTCGTCTTTTACCAATGGTTAAATGGGTAGCCACTTATGCGTATCGCAGTTATTTAGCGAATGTTTTTGTTTTTCAATTGGTCTTGAAACTGGTCCATCCGTTTTTAACCAATCAATCAGTCAGCTTGGTTATTCTTGTGTTGTATATGGGTACATTTGTTGGCTCATTTGGGTTAACGGTTGTAATCGAGTATTTTTTCAAAAGCATCTTTAAGTTGGGACGCCTTGTATCTGTATAGGGACATGTTCTTAAATAGAAATCATCGTCCAAAATCATGGGAAAGCATACTCAATTGTTACAAGAATTGTTACACTCTTTGAGGAATAAGTTCTGCTTATCCAATTAAATAGTAAGCTCAGTAAATAGTTAGGGGAGAAAGAATAAATGATAGGTCTTATTTTAACGGGGCATGGGGTATTTTCAACTGGAATGCATCAATCAGTTAGTATGATTGCAGGAGAGCAAGCAAATGTTCAGGCGGTCCCTTTTTTCAATGATACAGGGCTTGATGTATTAGAGTCAAACATTCGTAAAGCCGTTGACTCTATGCTGGAGACGTGTCCAGCAGTGGTCATTTTAACTGATCTTTTAGGTGGCACACCGTTTAGAATTTCAATGACTGTCGCAAGTAATTATCCAAATGTTGAAGTGTTAGCAGGAACAAATTTACCGATGGTTCTTGAAGGGCTTGCATTACGCACAATCAGCACGAACATAGAAGATTTTGTTTCAATGGTCACAGATTCAGCCAGAGACGGGATTGTTCATAAAAAACTAGAACAACCACAAGCAAATACTCAAGAAGAAGCAGACGGAATTTAACCAATTAGAAAAGAGGAGGAAACACTATGCCGAATATTTTATTAACAAGAATTGATAATCGCTTGATTCATGGTCAAGTCGCAACACAATGGAACGGTTCTTTAGGCGCCAACTTAATTTTAGTCGCAAATGATGCAATTTCTGAGGATACAATGCGCCAACAATTGTTAAACATGGCGGCTCCTGCAGAAGTACAAACCCGTTTTTTCTCCATTAAGAAAACGATTGAGGTCATTCATAAAGCCTCAGAAAGACAAAAGATTTTTCTGTTAGTTGATAATCCTGTTGATGCATTGCGCTTGGTAGAAGGTGGTGTGCCAATTGAAAAATTAAACATTGGTAATATGCATATGGAAGAAGGCAAAAAACAAGTAGCTACCGCTGTTGCCGTTAATAAAACAGATGTAGACGCCTTTAAAAAGTTACAAGAATTAGGTGTTAAACTTTCGATTCAACGTGTACCGTCAACGCCAGAAGAAAGTTTAGATGCATTATTTTCATAAAAAAAGTAATGTTGGACAATAATTTTGAAGAGAAGAAGTGAGAAGAATGATTATTCAAAGTAAAAACGTATGGATTAACGAACAATTTCAACCAGCTCAAGTTGAAGTGTCAGAACAACGAATTGTTGCAATTCTACCGTACAATGAAAAAGCTGTCGATAAAGAATACGGAGCAAAGCGCATTCTTCCAGGATTTATTGATATTCATGATCATGGTTGGCATGGTGGGGATGCCAATCATGCCAATCATGAATTTATCAAAGAGTGGCAAGCTTACCTTCCAGAAGAGGGGATTACAGCTTTTTTACCAACAACGTCAACCACATTTCCAAAAGACTTGGAACATTCATTTGAAGTGATTGGTTCATTTATTGAGGAAGACCAAGGAACCAACGGGGCACAAATCTTAGGGATTCATGCGGAAGGACCAATGATTTCTGAAGAATTTCGTGGCTCTCATAATCCAGAGTTATTAGTAAAACCATCCGTTGAGACATTTAAAAAATGGCAAGAGTTAGCAAAAGGGCACATAAAATTAATGACGTTGGCACCAGAAAATGATGTAGAGAATGCCTTGACTACATATTGTCATGAACATGATGTAGTCATTTCAATTGGCCATACGGCTGCAACCTATGAACAAGCAATGGCAGCTGTCGAAGCAGGTGCAAAAAGTTTTACCCATACGTTTAATGGAATGGAAGATATCAGTCACCGGAAACCAACCGCAGTAGTTGCTGCTTTGGATAGTGAAGAAACGTTTGCTGAAATTATTGCTGATGGGGTACATGTTGATTATTCATTAGTACGTGTGTTAGCCAAACTAAAAGGCAAGGACTATTTAATTGCTGTGACAGATTCTATCTGGGCCAAAGGGTGTCAACCAGGCGTTTATCCAAAACCAGAAAAAGGGATCGAAATGGTTATTGATGAACAAAATGTGGTCCGTTTAGCCAATGGCAAGTTAGCTGGAAGTACGAACCATTTAAATAATATGGTTCGCAACCTTGTTGAAAAAGCATTACTTCCAGAAGTGATTGCTATTAATTCAGTCACGAAAAATCCAGCTCGTTTGTTGAATGTGAACGAATCTATGGGAGAAATCAAACTAGGACTTTTAGGTAATTTTACAATTATTGATGAGAAATATGAAGTGCTAGAAACCTTAGTAAATGGTGAAACAGTTTATAAAAAGTAGACGAAGTCTAATAGGAGGAAAAAAATGTTAGTACAGGCAATTTTGGTAGGAATTTGGGCTGGGATAGCAGGGGTTGATAAGCTTGTTTTACAGACACATATTCATCGTCCGATTGTTACAGGGCTGATTGTTGGTTTAATATTGGGAGATGTCAACACAGGGTTAATCACTGGAGCAACGCTAGAGTTAGTTTGGATTGGTGCAGTAGCAATCGGCGGTGCGCAACCACCCAACGTAGTAATTGGGGGAGTTATTGGAACAGCGTTAGCAATTATCACAAAATCTGACCCACAAGTGACCGTAGGTTTGGCTGTTCCTTTCGCAGTTGCAGCGCAAGCGTTAATTACCTTGTTATATACAGCGATGTCACCAATTATGCATAAATTTGATGCTTATGCAAAAAAAGCAGATACAAGAGGCATCGAAAGAATGTCTAGTTTTTTACCAATCGTTTTATTCATTTGTTATTTTTTTGTAGTATTTTTATGTATTTTCTTTGGTGCTGATAAAGCATCTAGTTTCATTTCTATTCTACCCGAATGGAGTATTCATGGCTTGAGCGTTGCAGGTGGGATGATGCCAGCAGTAGGTTTCGCCATGTTATTAAAAACGATGTGGGAAACATCCTACGTGCCGTTCTTTATTTTTGGGTTTGTTATGGCTGCCTATTTAGGGTTAGATACATTAGCGGTTGCAGGTTTAGCTGTCGCAATTGCTTTATATGAATTTTACTCACAAAGAAATAATACAGTCACTGCATCAAATAATAATGGAGGGTTTGAAGAAGATGGCATCTGAAGAAACATATAATGATACGATATCCGAAAAAGTAATAACAAAAAAAGAGTTAAAAAAAATAATGTTCCGTTCGTATCTGCTACAATCTTCATTTAATTATGAAAGAATGCAAGCAGGCGGCTGGACCTACTCATTAATTCCAGGATTGAAAAAGATTCATCGTGATAAAGAAGACTTAGCTCTTTCTTTGGAAAATCATTTACAATTTATGAACACGAATCCACAATTGGTGACATTCATGCATGGTGTGATTATTGCAATGGAAGAGTCAAAAGAATCACCACAATCCATTCAAGCGATTAAAACAGCGTTGATGGGCCCGTTAGGCGGAATTGGGGATGCGCTATTTTATTTAACCGTTTTGCCGATTGCAGCAGCGATTGGTTCACAACTATCATTAGAAGGCAATATCTTAGGACCAATTGTTTTCTTGTTGTTATTTAATATTCCGTATATGGCTGCCAAAATTGGGTTAATTAATCTAGGCTATAAAATGGGTGTCAAAGCAATTTCAGTTTTAAGCGAAAGTACTAAAAAATTATCTCGTTCGGCAACAATTGTAGGAATTTCCGTGGTGGGTGCGTTGATTCCGAAGAGTGTACAATTAACGACAACTTTTGTTTTTCGCTTGAAAGATACTAAGTTAGACCTTCAAACACAATTGTTTGATACAATCATGCCCAATTTATTACCTTTAGTGTTTACGCTGTTTTGTTTTATTATGTTGAAAAAAGGACGCACGCCGATTGCTTTAATTATTTTTACTGTGATTTTTGGGTTGTTAGGTTCTTTAATCGGGATTATATAAAAAAGATTTGGAACAATAGCCAAAATCGCTATTGTTCCAAATCTTTTTCTAAATTTAATCGAGTGATTATTCTTTATACGCCCACTTGAAGTCGTATTTAGCACCTGTTGGATGATAAATAATTTCTTTCACGTTTGGTGCACGTAAGTGTGACTCTGCTTTTTGGTAAATTGGCACAACACCCATATCAGCAATTACTGTTTTTTCAGCGTTGATTAGATCTTCCCAGCGTTTTTCAGGATCGTTAACATCTGTGGTTTTGGACGCAGCAATGAATTTATCGTATTCAGGATTGCTGTAACGTCCACGGTTATTAGAAGTTGAGCTTTCTAATAAATCTAAGAAGTTAATTGGGTCTGAATAGTCGGCACTCCAACCACGAACAGCGATTTGGAAATCCCCTTTTAAGGTACGATCTAAGCGAACAGCCATAGGGACAGGTGTCACAGTTACTTTTAAGCCTTCCAAAGTATCAGACAGTGATCCTTGAAGATATTCGCCCATTTTTTTAGCACCTTCAGAGTCGTCTACCATTAAATCAACCGTTAAGTTGGAAACACCAAGTTCTTGTTTCGCTTTGTTCCAGTATTCCACAGCTTTTTTCTTGTCGTATTTGACTAATTTGTCGCTGCCAGCTTCTTTAACAAAGTCTTCACCCGTTTTTGGTGATTTCGCGACATCCACAGGAACGAAGCCTTGTGAAGGAAGAGAGCCATTAGCTAAAATATTTTTAGCTAATGAATCGCGATCGATGGCATAAGACATAGCACGACGTAAGTTTGCATTGGTCAATGGTGATTTTTCATCTGCTTGATTCATTTCTAAATAGAAAGAAGAAGCGGCTTTTAATTGGACCAAGTCAGGCGAGTTTTGCATTTGTTGAGCCAGTTCGCCAGATAAATACGTATCATCCACTTCACCAGTTTCATAAAGATTTAAGGCAGTTGGGGCTTCTTTCACCACGTTGATAGCGACTTTATCTAACTTGACCGTCTCTTTGTCCCAATATTCTTCATTTTTAGTTAGAGACCATTTAGTATCTGTTCCGGGACCATCAAACTCAGTTAGCGTAAAGGGACCATTGTAGACTGCTTTATCGCTACTCTTTGTATAATCTTTACCAAAACGTTCAACGATATCTTGACGTTGTGGCAAGAAAGAAGGGAAAGCCAATAAATCGTCAAAATATGGTGTTGCTGTTTCTAGAGTGATTTCTAATTCATGATCATTGATTGCTTTAATGCCCAATTCTTCTTTAGGTAGTTCCCCTTTAGAAATTTTTTCAGCATTTTTTACTGGTTCAAACATGTAGGCATATTCTGAAGCAGTGGCAGGATCCACTGTTCGTTGCCAACCGTAAACGTAATCTGCAGCAGTAACTGGTTTGCCATCAGACAATTTTGATTCTTCACGTAATTTAACTTTGTAAACTAAACCGTCTTCTGAAACAGTCGCTTTTTCGGCTGCACCAGCAGGCGCGGGTTTGTTGTCTTTATCTAAACGATAGATTCCTTCGTAGACATTATTTAAAGTGGTAAAACTCACTTCATCTGTCGCAAGGGACGGATCGGCACTAGGCATTTCTTGGGATTCAACCATTGTGTATACTTGGTTGTCGCTGCCGCCGTTGCTTGCTCCTTTATCGTCACTGCCACCGCCGCAGGCCGCTAAAGCTAAGCTTGATAATACAAGTAATGAAGTAAATAAAACAGATTTCTTCATTTGACACGCTCCTTTTCATTTTTAGCAATACTCTCAGTATAATGTAAAAATGAAAAGGAGAAATTAAAAAATCGTTAGAAATGATTATTCTTTTATCAATTTTTAAAAAATGTCTAATCTTTTTTATGAAAAAAGTGGACAAACGTTGATAAGTAAAGATTTAAGCTGATTTCCATGCAGAGAGCATTCGATTTTTGAGTATTTATTCATCATTGATTTGATTTTTTTGACATAAAATAAACATCCCTTTTACAAAAAACAAATGAGAAGAAAAAAAGATTGTTACAAAAGCAAATAAGTGCTTTTGTAACAATCTTTTTAATCTTTTAATCGTTGAATGTCAATGATAGTTCCTGTGTAGGCATCTGCAGTGAATTCGTATTGAACAATGCCGTCGTCTTCAATGCGGCAAATTCCTCCAGTATACGTTTTGGAGTGGATGGCGAATTTCCGCAAGGGCTTTTTCTCAAACTCAATCCACGAACCTTCAATCGGTCCTTCTTTTAAAAAAGCAGCTTTTACATTTTCTAAGACGAGATCAGCGGAGATTGTTTTTTTCTTATGGTAGAACAAGGTTGAGGCAATGCCGCCTACTAAACCAAGACCAACGCCTAGCGCTAAGCCGCCTTTAAAGTATGTCAACTCATTTTCTTCGTTCATTTGTATGACCTCCCTTGGTCGGTTTCTGCTTACTATTACTTTTGTCAGTATCACTCTTATTTTACCATAGAGAAGGGGCCGCTGAGAAATAAAAAAAGTTTTTCAATCATTCTTTTAGGGCATTCTCATTGTCACGTTTAAAAAGAGAAAGCGATGTGCATTTTCTAGTATTTGCGTTATAATAAGAGTGAAATCATATGAAAGGAGTACCTATTTTTATCGACAGGATAAAGTGACTTTTTAGAGAAAAAGTGACGCTTGGTTGGCGTAATTTCCAACAAATCAAAAGCAATAGGACATACATCTATGGAAGAAAAAACATTTCAACGAATCAAGGAATTAACTGAATTACAAGGAACCAGCGGATTTGAAGACGACATTCGCGCGTACATGAAAGAACATATCACCCCGTTAGTGGACGATGTTCAATATGATGGTTTAGGTGGTATTTTTGGGATTAAACGTTCAAAAGTGGAAGCAGCGCCACGCGTAATGGTAGCAGCCCACATGGACGAAGTTGGCTTCATGTTAACTCAAATTAACGATAATGGTTTATTCCAAGTAGTTCCTTTAGGTGGCTGGAATCCCTATGTTGTTTCAGCACAACGTTTTACGTTAAAAACAAGTAAAGGGAATTATCCATGTATTTCTTCATCTATTCCGCCACACTTGTTGCGTGGTACGAGTGGTCAAAAACAATTAGAAGTCTCTGATGTGTTATTTGATGCAGGCTTCTCTTCAAAAGAAGAAGCTGAAAGCTTTGGTGTTCGTCCAGGGGATTCCATTGTTCCACAAACAGAAACGATTAAAACAGCTAATGGCAAAAATATTATCAGTAAATCATGGGATAACCGCTATGGTTGTACGTTGGTATTAGATGCATTGGAAACGTTACAAAATGAAGAATTAGGCCACACATTAATTGCTGGGGCAAACGTACAAGAAGAAGTCGGGTTACGTGGTTCTAAACCATCTGTTCATAAATTTAATCCAGATATCTTCTTTGCGGTGGATTGTTCAGCGGCAGATGATATTCACACGAAAAAAGGGACATATGGTCATTTAGGTGAAGGAACGTTATTACGGATTTTCGACCCAGGTTTGATCACATTGCCTCGCTTACGTGAATATTTATTGGATACAGCAGCGACACACAATATTCCGTATCAATATTTTGTTTCTAAAGGCGGAACGGATGCTGGGGCAGCGCACACAACTAATAATGGTGTACCAAGTACAGTCATCGGCGTTTGTGGTCGTTACATCCATACGCATCAAACAATGTTTAGTATTGCGGATTATGAAGCAGCGCGGGAAATGTTGTTACAAGCATTACGTGGCTTGGATAAATCAACAGTTAATACAATTGTTTACGGAAAGTAGAGGATGTTTAAATGATTTATCCCAATTCATTAGAAGAACTAGCAACTTATGTTGAAAAAGGTAAAAATGTTTTCTTCTTTACTGCTGATTGGTGCGGAGACTGTCGTTTCATTAAACCAATCATGCCTGAAATTGAAGAAGCATTTCCAGCGTTTCAATTTATCGAAGTCGACCGTGATCAGTTTATTGACGTGGCTGCCGAGTGGAATATTTTTGGTATTCCGAGTTTTGTCGTAATTGAAAACGGTCAAGAGTTAGGACGCTTAGTAAATAAAGATCGAAAAACAAAAGAAGAAATCAGTGCATTTTTAACTAGCTTAGGCTAATTTTCATGAACCAGAGGAACCATTAAATTAAGAGAGAATCAGCTGGACAAAAGGGCGTTCTGCGCAAGGGTCCTAAATTCATTTTTGACTCTAGTTTCTTAGTCAAAGAAGCCTTTTAGATCAGCCTCCATCGGGAAGGTGACGAAAATGGAAGAACAAATGTATAAAAATATTCTTGTCGGCGTAGACGGTAGTGATCAAGCCAATTTAGCTTATGAACGTGCAATTGAGGTTGCTCGTCGAAACGGAAGCCGAGTCATTGTTGCAAATATTTTAGAAAATCAAGTGTATACAATGATGGGGTATTCGACGTTAAATGATCAATTAATTGATCAAGAAACAGCCGCTGCGGAAGAATTAATGGCCGATTGTAAAAAGTATGCTGAAAGCGTTGATTTTCATAATGTTGAAACAGTTACCATGTTTGGTTCACCCAAAGAAGTCATGAGTCATGAATTACCTGAAAAATACAATGTTGATTTAATTATGGTGGGACAATCAGGATTAAACGCAGTCGAACGTGTAGTCATGGGAAGCGTCAGTAGCTACATTATTCGTCAAGCCCCTTGCGATGTCTTAATTGTTCACTCTGAAGAAAAATAAGCAAAAAAAGTTATTGATTGAATAGAGAGTTGACCTAACGTTTCTTTTGTTTTTTCAAAGGATCAGCGGCTTGTCACTCAAAATTGAGGACTTGGAGAATAAGTCGTAGCGACATATTTTCCAAGTCTTTTAGTTTTTCGACAAAAAAGTATGCACAAGGGGTCAATTTTTGATAAGATAAGACAGGAAAACGACAGAGGAGGAACAGAAATGATTTTTGCATATAACAAAGAACACGTTGGCGATGTCTTACTTGTCATCGTTGCGGACGATCAAGGTGCGGAAAACCAAGTAAAACGTGTCGGCGATGTGGCACGTGTAAGTTTAGTTGAGGCGCCAGAAACAGTGGTAGCTTGGAATATTTTCAATGCTTCAGCGCTTCTAGGTGACATTAATGGCACCGGCCAAGTGACTTTAACAGACGAACAAATTGAAAAAGCCAATACAGCGATTAAAGATGCGGGATTTTCAGAAACCCTTGAAAAAGACGACACCCCTAAAATTGTGGTCGGCTTTGTCAAATCATGTAAAAAACACCCAGATTCAGATCATTTATCTATCACACAAACAGAAGTAGACAACGGCGAAATCTTACAAATTGTTTGTGGCGCACCGAACATCAAAGCAGGACAAAAAGTAGTTGTTGCCAAGCCAGGCGCAATGATGCCTGATGGTTTAATGATTTGGCCAGGGGTTTTACGTGGTGAAGAAAGTTTTGGAATGATTTGTTCAGCAAAAGAATTACGTTTACCAAATGCACCTGCTAAAAAAGGAATCTTAGAATTGCCTTTTGATGCAGAAGTTGGTTCTGCATTTGCGGTAGGAGAATAAAAGAAAGAAACGACCTGTTGTTCAAACAACAGGTCGTTTCTTTCTTTTATTGATTGCTGCGATTATTTTGTTGTGTTAAAGCTGACTTATCAATGGTTAAATCGATGGTTGCTTTCATTTCTTTAGAACCACGATAATAAGTCACTTCCATTTTGTCGCCAACTTTTTTCTTATAAAGCGCGCTTTGTAAATCTGTAGTAGAGCTTACGTCTTGGCCGTCAACTTTCGTGATAACATCGTATTTTTCCAATCCAGCCTTTTCAGCAGGGGTCGCTGCTTCAACACCACGAACCACTACGCCAGTTTTTACAGAAGCTGGAATTTTTAAAATTTGTTCTTGTTGTTGTGAAGAGATACCTGTTAAATCAGACATCGTAATCCCTAGAGCTGGCCGCGTCACTTTACCATCTTTTTCTAATTGGTTGATAATGTTGACTACGTCATTACTTGGAATGGCAAAGCCCATCCCTTCAACGCTCACTTGACTAGTTGATTGCACAATTTTTACTGAGTTAATTCCAATGACTTGTCCTTCAATATTGATTAGTGGACCACCAGAGTTTCCTGGATTAATAGCAGCATCGGTTTGAATGGCATTAATATTGATGGTTTCACCAGACTCGTTTTTATTGGTAATATTTCTATTCACAGAAGAGATGATTCCTTGTGTGACAGAGTTAGCATAATCAGAACCTAGCGGGGAACCAATTGCAATAGCAGGCTCACCGACTGTGATTTTACTAGAATTCCCAAACTCAGCGACTTGATCAACTTTGTCGGAAGAAATTTTAATCACGGCTAAATCCGTGTAAGCATCGGTTCCGACTAATTCGCCTTTCACTTTGGTACCATCAGACAAAACAACTTCCAATCCTTGCGCTTTATCTACGACGTGGTTATTTGTCACGACATAAGCCGTTTTACCATCTTTCTTATAAATAACCCCACTACCTTCACTGGCTGCTTCTAAATCGTTACCATTGTTGCCGGAAGAGTCTTGCGTACCTTCATTCCCACCGAACAATCCCCCAAAAGGATCATCTGCCGAAGAATTGTTGCTAGCACTTTGCATATTAATGACAGAAACCACAGAATTTTGAACTTTTTTCACGGCTTTTGTGACATCGCTAGAAACATTGTAACTCACATTGCTGACTTTTGTGTCGCCGTGGTTAGTGGACGTCGTCGTCGCCGCATTATTTCCGCCGTTGGGTGTGGGAATAATCCCAGAATAAGCGCCTCCTAGAATAAGGGCACCACCAAGTAAGCCGCCAGCTAAACCAATCCCAAATTTTTGCAATAAACTTTTTTTATCTGAATTAGGTGTAACATCTTTTCGTTGCATAAAATAACCTCCCAATAAGTGCATCTGAATTTTCTATATTAAGTATATCTGTTTCCTACTCCTTTAGTCTATCGAATAGCTTTGAATTTTTTATGAACAACTTAGGGAAAAATTACAGAAAAAATACGAATGAAAAAGTTATACACAGAAAAATGTGAACAAATCGGGAATAACTCTGTGTACAGTTTTTAGGAAAGTTATCCACAGAATGTGGATAATGTGGACAAATCAGTGGCGAATATGTGTTTGTATTGAAAAAGCTGTTAAATAAAGTAATTTTTTAGTTTGTTCTGTGGATAACTCTGTGTATATGTGTATAAGTATGTGGAAACGTTGTGGAAAGTAGCCAAACTTCGTGCTAAAATAAGAAAGAAGAGAAAACGAGAAAGTAGTGGAATAGGTGAAAATTAAACTAGTAACAGTCGGAAAACTGAAAGAAAAATACCTGATTCAAGGCATTAATGAATATCTGAAACGTTTAAATAGCTATGCCAAGATGGAAATCATTGAAGTCCCAGATGAAAAAGCCCCAGAAAAACTTAGTGACGCTGAAATGCTTCAAGTCAAAGAAAAAGAAGGGCAACGTATTTTGGGAAAAATTAATGACAACGAATACGTTTTTGTTTTAGCCATTAATGGCAAACAATTATCTAGTGAAGAATTTTCAAAAGAAATTGAACAATTAGGGATTAGTGGCAAAAGTAATCTAACCTTTGTCATTGGTGGCTCCTTAGGTCTCAGTGATTCAGTCCTTCAACGAAGTAACCAACAAATTTCTTTTGGCCGCTTAACTTATCCACATCAGTTAATGCGTTTGGTATTAGTGGAACAAATTTATCGCGGTTTTCGGATTATGAAAGGGGAACCGTATCATAAATAGGAAGTAGGCTGGTTGCTCAGTAATTTCTATAAATCAAGTCATTGCTTGAAAAATATATGAAGTAAAATATCTTTAGTCTGTTTGTCTGATAGAAAATAAAAAAATTCAATCAAACTGGATTGAGAGAAACGTTACCGTTCAAACAATAAATAAAAATGAGAGGAATGGCAAAAAACAATGGTCATTCCTCTCGTTTTTTCAAAAAAATTGTCCGATTGTTGTGCCTCAGAAATAGGTTCAGCACCCATAATTATTATTTTAAAATGAGAAAAAATTAAGGGATTATCATAAAAATCAATATTTTTAACGTGAAAAGTTGAATAAGCTCTTCAATGAAGAAAACACTATTGACAGTAATCAAAAATTACCTTAAAGTGAAAGCGTAAACATGTATAACATTTCATGTGACTAGGGAAAACTAGGCATGAAAAGTCTGTCTGAAGTAATTACTTTAGGTTGTCTTTTCATGCCTAATTTTTATATAGAATACTTAGTAGAGGAGGAAGTTGATTAAATTATCAGAAAAAAGTGTTTGGAAAAGTCGGATTGGTTGCTTAAAAATAGAAAGATATGGGGAAAAATATGATTAAAAAAATAATAGTCGTTGTTGCTTTCATGCTTACAGGCTTCTCGCTAACTGCGATGAGTGCATCTGCAGAAGAAATAACTGATTTATTTTTACAAAAAGAAGTGACATATTCTGGTGTGGAAGGAGGAAAAATTGGAGAGAATTGGAAATACCCTCAATTTGTTGGCGAAAAAGCTGTCGATGGCGATGAAACAACACGCTGGTCCGCTGATAAGCAAGATGAACAATGGTTAATTGTTGATTTGGGTGAAGTAAAAAACATTGGCGAACTCGTTTTACAGTTGCATGCAGAAAGTCCTGTGTATGAAATCTTAGTTTCAACAGATGGTGAAAGCTATCAATCTATCTTTAAAGAAGAGAATGGGCAAGGTGGCCAACCTACTAAAAAATATATTGATGGCAATAATGTACAAGCACGTTTTGTAAAATATCAGCAGATGAAAATGTGGCAACACACAAATAAGCAATTTTACAGTTCAAGTATTATTTCGTTTGAAGCATATGAAAAAAAACGACTGCCAGAAGCGATTAAACTTTTAACAGAGAACCTGACTATTAGTGAAAAAAGAAAGCAACAGCTAGCCTTTGAAGTGTCACCAGCTGGAGTAGACATCACAGAGGATCAGATTGAGTGGTCGAGTAGTGATCCTACCATTGTGACGGTTGATCAAACGGGTAATTTAACAGCAGTTAAGAGTGGTGAAGCGAAGGTAACAGTCAAAATTAAAGGAACAGAAATTAGTGATACAATTCCTGTGACTGTTGTAGCAGAAAATAAACAATATGCGGAAATGCGAGCAAAATGGAAAATGCGATTGTTGGGTACAACGCAGTATGATAACGATGCAGATGTGCAACAGTATCGTGCCCAGATTGCTACGGAGAGTTTAGCATTATGGCAAACGCTTAATCAAGCAGCAGATCGTGGGTATCTGTGGGAACGAAAACCATCGGATACAGTGTCTGCTGATTACACGACTCAATTTACCAATATTAAAAAATTAGCGTTAGGCTACTATGAACCATCAAGTGAGCTTTTTGAAAAACCGGAAGTTTATGATGCGATTGTTAAAGGCATTGAATTTATGATTGATACAAAAAAATACAATGGAACGTATTACACAGGTAACTGGTGGGATTGGCAAATTGGTTCCGCGCAGCCGCTAACAGATACATTGATTTTATTACATGATGAACTATTGAATACAGATGCAGAAAAATTAAATAAATTTACTGCTCCGCTGATGCTGTATGCAAAAGATCCAAACATACAATGGCCAATTTATCGTGCAACAGGGGCTAACTTAACAGATATTTCAATCACCGTTTTAGGTACTGGACTTTTGTTAGAAGATAATCAACGCCTAGTACAAGTACAAGAAGCTGTTCCGTCCGTTTTAAAAAGTGTTTCCTCAGGTGATGGCTTATATCCTGATGGTTCCTTGATTCAACATGGTTATTTTCCGTACAACGGCAGTTACGGGAATGAGTTGCTAAAAGGGTTTGGACGAATTCAGACTATTTTACAAGGTTCCGATTGGGAGATGAATGACCCTAACATTAGTAATTTATTTAATGTTGTTGATAAAGGTTACTTACAATTGATGGTAAATGGAAAAATGCCATCGATGGTTTCTGGTAGAAGTATTTCCAGAGCGCCAGAAACGAATCCTTTTACTACAGAGTTTGAATCGGGTAAAGAAACAATAGCTAATTTAACCTTAATTGCAAAATTTGCACCAGAAAATTTAAGAAATGACATTTATACATCTATCCAAACGTGGCTTCAACAAAGTGGGTCATACTATCATTTCTTTAAAAAACCAAGAGATTTTGAAGCGTTAATTGACTTGAAAAATGTGGTGAATAGTGCGTCACCTGCCCAAGCGACACCAATGCAATCTTTAAATGTATATGGTTCGATGGATCGAGTCCTACAGAAAAATAACGAATATGCGGTGGGTATTAGTATGTATTCACAACGTGTCGGAAACTATGAATTTGGGAATACGGAAAATAAAAAAGGCTGGCATACAGCAGACGGCATGCTTTATTTATACAATCAAGACTTTGCTCAGTTTGATGAAGGATACTGGGCAACGATCGATCCATATCGATTACCAGGAACGACAGTTGACACAAGAGAATTGGCAAATGGTGCTTATACAGGGAAACGCAGTCCCCAGTCATGGGTAGGTGGCTCAAATAATGGACAGGTTGCCTCTATAGGAATGTTTTTAGATAAAAGTAATGAAGGAATGAACTTAGTTGCTAAAAAATCTTGGTTCCTATTAGATGGTCAAATCATTAATTTGGGAAGTGGCATTACTGGTACGACAGATGCTTCGATTGAAACAATCCTCGATAATCGGATGATTCATCCACAGGAAGTGAAGCTTAACCAAGGTTCAGACAAAGATAATTCTTGGATTAGTTTAAGCGCAGCGAATCCATTGAATAACATTGGCTATGTTTTTCCTAATTCAATGAATATGCTTGATGTTCAAATAGAAGAACGCTCTGGTTGCTACGGAGATATTAACGAATACTTTGTTAATGATAAAACCTATACAAATACATTTGCTAAAATTAGTAAAAATTATGGCAAGACTGTTGAAAATGGTACTTACGAATATTTAACAGTGGTTGGGAAAACGAATGAAGAAATCGCAGCTCTTTCTAAAAACAAAGGCTATACTGTTCTAGAAAATACAGCAAGCTTACAAGCCATTGAAGCAGGTAATTATGTCATGATGAATACATGGAATAATGACCAAGAAATTGCAGGACTGTATGCGTATGATCCAATGTCGGTTATTTCAGAAAAAATTGATAACGGTGTTTATCGCTTAACTCTTGCGAATCCTTTACAAAATAATGCATCCGTTTCTATTGAATTTGATAAGGGCATTCTTGAAGTAGTCATAGCGGACCCAGAAATTTCTGTTGACCAAAATATTATCACTTTAAATAGTGCGGGGTTAAATGGCAGCTCGCGTTCAATCACAGTTAAAACAACTCCTGAAGTAACGAAAGAAGCGTTAGAAAAATTAATTCAGGAACAAAAAGAACACCAAGAAAAAGACTACACCGCAAGCAGCTGGAAAGTCTACAGTGAAGCATTGCAGCAAGCGAAAACTGTGGCAGATCAAACAACAGCAACGCAAGCAGAAGTAGACCAAGCAGAAGCAAAACTACGCTCGGCAGTGAAGCAATTGGCAAAAGTACCAACCAAAGAAGTAGATAAAACCAACTTGTTGAAAATCATAAAAGAAAACGAGAAACATCAAGAAAAAGACTACACCGCAAGCAGCTGGAAAGTCTACAGTGAAGCATTGCAGCAAGCACAAACTGTGGTAGATCAAGCAACAGCAACGCAAGCAGAAGTAGACCAAGCAGAAGCAAAACTACGTTCGGCAGTGAAGCAATTGGTAAAAGTGCCAACTAAAGAAGTAGATAAAACCAACTTGTTGAAAATCATCAAAGAAAATGAGAAAAACCAAGAAAAAGACTACACCGCAAGCAGCTGGAAAGTCTACAGCGAAGCATTGAAACAAGCACAAACTGTGGTAGATCAAGCAACAGCAACGCAAGCAGAAGTAGACCAAGCAGAAGCAGAGCTAGGCTCGGCAGTGAAGCAATTGGTAAAAGTACCAACTATAGATAAAACCAACTTGTTGAAAATCATCAAAGAAAACGAGAAAAACCAAGAAAAAGACTACACCGCAAGCAGCTGGAAAGTCTACAGCGAAGCATTGCAACAAGCGCAAACTGTGGCAGATCAAACAACAGCGACGCAAGCAGAAGTAGACCAAGCAGAAGAAAAACTACGCTCGGCAGTGAAGCAATTGGTAAAAGTGCCAACTAAAGAAGTAGATAAAACCAACTTGTTGAAAATCATCAAAGAAAACGAGAAACATCAAGAAAAAGACTACACCGCAAGCAGCTGGAAAGTCTACAGTGAAGCATTGCAGCAAGCACAAACTGTGGTAGATCAAACAACAGCAACGCAAGCAGAAGTAGACCAAGCAGAAGCAAAACTACGTTCGGCGGTGAAGCAATTGGTAAAAGTGCCAACTAAAGAAGTAGATAAAACCAACTTGTTGAAAATCATCAAAGAAAACGAGAAACACCAAGAAAAAGACTACACCGCAAGCAGCTGGAAAGTCTACAGTGAAGCATTGCAGCAAGCATAAACTGTGGTAGATCAAACAACAGCAACGCAAGCAGAAGTAGACCAAGCAGAAGAAAAACTACGTTCGGCGGTGAAGCAATTGGTAAAAGTGCCAACTAAAGAAGTAGATAAAACCAACTTGTTGAAAATCATCAAAGAAAACGAGAAACATCAAGAAAAAGACTACACCGCAAGCAGCTGGAAAGTCTACAGCGAAGCATTGCAGCAAGCGAAAACTGTGGCAGATCAAACAACAGCAACGCAAGCAGAAGTAGACCAAGCAGAAGCAAAACTACGCTCGGCAGTGAAGCAATTAACATTGAAAAATAGTGGGGAAAATAAAAAGGAGCAAAAAAATGGGGGGAATAATGGACACTTAAATACTAGTGCGGGAGTTGATCAAACTAGTACGAAACAAGTTAAGCCATCAAGCCAAGGTGGTTTCAGAAAAGCTAGCCAATTTTTACCGAGCACAGGAGAAAAGAAATCGATCGCGCTTGTGATTATTGGCCTTCTAGTTATAGCCAGTGGGTGTCTTCTAGTTTTTCGTAAAAGTAAATCGAAGAAGTAAAAAATTACGGAGTCACTAAAAACATAAGAAAAAGCAGACTTCCATACAAGAAGTCTGCTTTTTCATTAATTACTCCGCTTCCGCGTTTTGCAAGTCAGCGACATCAGTCAGATAAGTGGCTTCATCCAACAAATCTTCCGAATGTGCGACATAAATCGCAGTGGCGCTATCACCAACCACGTTTAGGCTAGTAACGAGCATTTCGATTGGACGATTAATGGCTAAAATCAATGAATACGTCGCAATCGCAATCTCATTGTTATAGTTTAAACCAGTTAAAATAGTGAAAAGGATAATCCCGCCAGCGCCAGGTGCCGCAGGTGTACCAATGGATGACATTAAAGCTAAAATGGCAATCAAGGCAATATTAGCTGGTGTCACTTCATAACCAGCTACGCCCGCTACAAAAATAGCCGCAATTACTTGCATAATCGCTGTGCCGTTCATATTGATAGTCATTCCTAACGGCAAGACAAAGGCGGCAACATCGCTGTCGACACCTAACTCTTCAACCGTTGTTTTTGTATTTAACGGTAAAGTGGCTGCCGAAGAAGAAGTAGAAAATCCAAAGACCACAACTTTCATAATCTTTTTAATAAAAGGAACAGGATTTAATTTTGTCGCAAATAAGATAAATAATGGGTAACCGATCATCAAAAAGGCTAAGAGCGTCGCTGTCGTTGTTACGACGTAGACTAACGCTGGTTTTAAATAATCAATCCCGTAAGAAGCAAACGTCCGAACTAACAACATAAAGACGGCGATAGGAGCAAATTTAGTAATTACAAAGGTTAAAAATAACGTGACCATCGCATTGACTTCTTCAATTAATTTTTTGAAAACACGAATTTTATCCCCTAATGCATTAATACATAAACCAGTAATCACTGCCAACACAACAACGGCTAAAATCGCACCATTGTCGCTAAATGCAGAACCGATATTTTTCGTGACAGCATTGACAATCACCATTAATGGGTTGCCGCTCGTACTTACTTCGACAGGAGCTAGCGTTTCAGATAACGACACATTAAAAGCACCAGTTAAATATACGCTATAGCCCACAATTCCTGCTGTTAGTAGAGCAATCAGTGACATCGATAAAAAGCCAAAAATTGTTTTATAAGAAATTCGTCCTAATTTTTGCGTATCGGTAATATGACAAATGGCTAAAGTAATTGAAGTAAAGACCATCGGCACAATCACTAATTGTAGGCCGTTAATAAATAGTTGACCAATAATATAGAAAAGTCCAATTGCAGATTGTCCTTTTTCAGGATCTGAAATATCTTGGAAAAGAATCTGATTGATTGTCTGCCACACGGCGCCTTGATTGCTGCGAATAAGGTGCTCTCTTAAAAATAAAAAGCCGAGCCCAACGATTAATCCTCCCACCAATGAAATCACCATTTTTTTGGTAAATGAGATACCTTTCACTTCACGTTTTTTCTTTTCCACATTGTTGCCTCCCAAATAAATTGATTAAGCACCGCGCAAAAAAAGCCTTGCACACAAAAAAAGGGCAAGACATCTCGTATCATTCACTATACAAAAATACAGAATTTTACAGAACTTTGCCTTGTTAGCCTCTCGGACTATCTTAAAGGTACTTTTCCACATACTAAGGGAAACTACGAGAATTGTCAATTCTTTTTTACTTAGGGGGGTTATTTTTGAAGAAAGAAAGTGATCTTTACCCTTTCCGCAGATACCGCAGCCAAAAAAGAACTACAACGGATTCTTTTGCAGTATAATAGAAAATAGAAACGAAAGAACAGGCACCAACACAAAGGAGGTATTTTTATGAAAGTCACTCAACTTTCTAGTGAAACCCTTGACCGAGCGCATGAACGTTTTGAAGAAACACTTGCGCAAATGACCGTTGCCGAAGCAAACACGATGCCCGCACCATTAATTAAGTCTGTTACTTGGCTAATGTGGCACACAGCCAGAGAATTAGACCTACAAATTTCCGCACTTAATCATAGTGAGCCGTTATGGCTTAGCCAACACTGGACAGAAAAATTTGCCTTGGATTTGCCAGATGAAACAGAAGACTGGCATCACACACCAGAAGAAGCGGCGAAAGTCGTGGTGGCAGAAAAGCAATTGCTTAGTGACTATTTAGCTGCCAGTGTGGCACTTACTAAAAGCTATTTAGACCAAGTCAAAGAAGAACAATTGTCAGACGTGATTGATAAAAATTGGACCCCGCCAGTGACTAGACAAGTACGTTTAGTCTCAGCGATTGATGATGCAGTGATGCATTCTGGGCAAGCCGTTTATACACGAAGATTAGTCATTGGAAAATGATAAATAAGCAAAAACAGAGCCTGGGCCAAAAATCACTTTGGATTTTTGGCCCAGGCTTAAAAATTGATAAACGGCGGGGACAGAAGCAACACTACGCGTTGCTCCGATCTCAACAACTTCTAAGGTGTTTTCTCGACATGCGTCTCGTCACAGTACAGCCTTCAAAAGAGCTACAGCTCTAAGAGTTGCGATGTTTCACTGTGAAGCATGAACAGATGAAATCATCGTACCTACTTG